>ERZ1034915.226-NODE-226-length-38948-cov-6.759828_pt1 | contig 38948 bp, 28 predicted proteins | sample MGYA00520592_ERZ1034915 | MGnify/ENA primary metagenome ERZ1034915 (study PRJEB33766, sample SAMN09781787) | gut metagenome | biome: gut microbiome | host: Homo sapiens | place: Madagascar | study: EMG produced TPA metagenomics assembly of the PRJNA485056 data set... | reverse complement strand
AAATAAAAACGAAACAGCGAGAAAATCGAATGACCCGCCCGGAAAAATAAGATAAAATGTGAACAAAAAATGTTTCTTTTGTGAATTTTAGCACTCTATGCTTGACAGTGCTAAAACACGGAGCTATAATAAAGGCGTTCAAAGGGAAAGGGAATCCGAAAGGGGTTCGCCCAAAGCCCTGTGAACCAAATTAAAACTGTTAATAAGTGGGCATTTGAAGCAAGGCGCTGCTGCAAAGGCTGCGGCGGCTGCCCCGAGTCAAATGATCAAGATCGATTGGAGGAATGACTTATGATGATGATGCCCAGTATTTTTAGTGAAAACCTGTTCGATGATTTCTTTGACAATGGTTTTGCCATGCTGCCTGCCATGAACGCAAGCAATGCCCTGTACGGCAAGCACGCCCACAACATTATGAAAACCGATGTGCGCGAAACCGATAACAGCTATGAGCTGGATATCGATCTGCCCGGCTTTAAGAAGGACGAGATCAAGCTGGATCTGAAGGATGGCTATCTGACCATCAGCGCCAGCAAGGGCCTGGATAAGGACGAAAAGGATAAGAAGGGCCGTTATATCCGCCAAGAGCGTTATGCCGGTGCCTGCAGCCGCAGCTTCTATGTGGGCGAGGGCGTAGAGGCCAAGGATTTCGCCGCCAAGTTTGAAGATGGCATTTTGAAGATCAGCATGCCCAAGGCCGCCAAGAAGGCCCTGCCCGAAAACAACACCATTCTGATCGAAGGCTGATCGCATTGCGCGAAAGGGGGCCTGAACCCCATGACTCATTGCATCACCGCTGTATAAACAGCCGTAGCCGCCTGGAACACTCTCCGCAAGGAGAGGGCCCCAAGCGGCTTTTGCATTTTTAACGAAAGGCTTTGCAAAAGGGCACAGGCGGCCGATCCAACACGGCGGCTGCCCATGGAAGGGATCGGGGCGCAGACAGCCGACGATCAGAAGGGAGCAGATCATCCATGAAAGAAGTTAAGTCACCCAAGAAACCGCTGGCATATTATTATGTCATCATCGTTTCCATCCTACTGCTGTTTAATTTGTTTTTTGCGCCTTCACTGATGCGCCGGCAGGTGCAGGAGGTCGATTACGGCACCTTTATGAGCATGATCGACGAAAAAAATATCGGCAAGGTGGAGGTGGAGGACTCCGAGATCCTGTTCACCGATAAGGACGAAACGAAAATTTACACCACCGGTGCAATGAACGATCCCACCCTGACCCAGCGCCTGTACGACTGCGGTGCCCAGTTTACCAAAGAGGTGCAGAAAACCACCTCGCCGCTGCTCGGCTATTTTATAACCGGCATTCTGCCGCTGCTGATTTTCATTGGCATTGGCCAGTATATGGGCAAAAAGCTGATGGAGCAGGCGGGCGGAAAAAATGCCTTGAGCTTTGGCGCACCCGGAAGATCCAACGCCAGAGTATATGTGCAGTCCACCAAGGGAATCCGCTTCAGCGATGTTGCCGGTGAGGACGAGGCCAAGGAAAATCTTTCAGAGATCGTAGATTACCTGCATAACCCGCAAAAATATACCGAAGCCGGGGCCTCCATGCCGAAGGGCCTGCTGCTGGTGGGCCCTCCGGGCACGGGCAAAACCATGCTGGCAAAAGCCGTTGCAGGCGAGGCAGATGTGCCGTTTTTCTCCATTTCCGGCTCGGAATTTGTGGAAATGTTCGTGGGCATGGGTGCATCCAAGGTTCGTGATCTGTTCAAACAGGCCAAGGAAAAAGCCCCCTGCATTGTTTTTATTGATGAGATCGATGCCATAGGCCAAAAGCGAAGCAGCGGCAGTATGGGCGGCAACGATGAGCGCGAGCAGACCCTGAACCAGCTTTTGACCGAGATGGACGGCTTTGAGGGCAATACCGGCGTGATCATTCTGGCGGCCACCAACCGGCCGGAATCCCTTGACCCGGCGCTGACCCGCCCCGGCCGTTTTGACCGCCGTGTTCCGGTGGAGCTGCCGGACCTTGCAGGCCGTGAGGCGATCCTGAAAGTCCACGCCAAAAAGATCAAAACAGCCGAGGATGTGAATTTGCACACCATCGCCCGCATGGCTTCCGGTGCATCCGGCGCAGAGCTTGCCAACATCATCAACGAGGCAGCGCTTCGCGCAGTCCGCAATGGCCGCACCATCGTAAACGAGGCCGATCTGGAAGAAAGCATTGAGGTGGTGATCGCCGGTTATCAAAAGAAAAACGCCGTTCTCTCCGATCAGGAAAAGAAGGTGGTGGCGTACCACGAGATCGGCCACGCACTGGTGGCGGCGCTGCAGAGCCACTCTGCCCCGGTGCAGAAGATCACCATCATTCCAAGAACCTCCGGTGCGCTGGGATACACCATGCAGGTGGACTCTGGGGATAAATACCTGATGACAAAGCAGGAGCTGGAAAACAAAATCGCCACCTTTACCGGCGGCCGTGCAGCCGAGGAAGTGGCTTTTGGAGAAGTGACCACCGGTGCCTCCAACGACATCGAGCAGGCCACCAAGCTGGCACGGGGCATGATCACCCGATATGGCATGAACGAGGATTTTGACATGGTCGCTCTGGAAACCGTGAACAACCAGTATCTGGGCGGCGATGCTTCCCTTGCCTGCTCGGCGGAAACGCAGCGTGAAATCGACCAGAAAACCATCGAGCTGGTGAAAGCACAGCACGAAAAAGCAAGAAAACTTCTGGAAGAACACCGCACAAAGCTGGATGAGTTGGCAAGCTATCTGTACGAAAAAGAAACCATCACCGGCGATGAATTTATGACCATTCTGAATCGGAAAGGAAAGGCCGCAGAGAAGCAAGGCGGCGAGGAAAATGCCAATGGAACCGATCCATCTTTTAACCACCCTGAATGAAGGCTATCTTCCGCAGCTGCAGGTGATGCTGACCTCTCTTGCCATGAATAATCCCAAGGAAACCTTTGCCCTGACCCTGCTGCACAGCGGCATCCCGGAAAAAAAGCTGCAGGGCGTGGCAAAGCAGTGCGAGGCATACGGCTATTCCTTTTTCCCCACAAAAGTAGAGGATGCACTGTTTGGCAAGGCACCTGTTACAAAGCAGTATCCAAAGGAAATGTACTATCGCCTGCTGGCACCGCACCTGCTGCCAAAGCACATCAAGCGTGTTCTTTATCTTGACCCGGACACCCTGATCATCAATCCCGTCCGTCCGCTGTGGGAAACCGATCTGCAGGGAAATCTTTTTGCGGCGGCCGCGCATACCGGCAAAACCGAGCTGGCGAACAGCGTTAATCAAATGCGGCTGGGAACAGAGCACGACTATTATAATTCCGGTGTTTTGCTGATGGATCTGGAGCGGGGGCGAAAGGAAATTTCCCCGGAGCAGATCTTTCGGTATGTGGAGCAGCACAGCAAAGAGCTGATTTTGCCGGATCAGGATATCCTCAATGCCCTGTATGGAGAAAAAACATTGCCGCTGCAGGATGCGATATGGAACTATGATGCCCGCAATTACAGCAGCTATCTGCTGCGCAGCGGCGGCGTTTATGATATGCAGTGGGTTATGCAGCACACGGCGATACTGCATTTCTGCGGCAGGGAAAAGCCGTGGAAACCCGGGTATATCCACCGCTTTGGGATTTTGTATCAGCATTATATGCAGCTGGCGCGCCGGGCGTGGCAGATTCGCCTGTAACAGGCGGCGACCCAAAGCCGATAGCAGCCGCTGGAACGAGATCTATGAGCTGAACCGCAGCATCATTCAGGATTACAACCTCATCTACATCGGCCAGGTATTTAAGCTGCCCAAGGTGTAAGCAAAACCCAAGATCCTTTTACCATCTGCTATTCCATAAGCAAAGCTTCCCCCGCCCAAGCGGCAGGGGGCGTAAGAAAGTAATATCGTATTTCTCAGAAACGGCGTGGCTTCGGTCACGCCGTTTCCTGTTTCAGTAGTTCTTCCACGGGGATAAAGCCCACAAGGTCATGGGAAATACGGATGCTTTGCCGCCGTTTTCCGCTGCACTTGTCGGGGGCTTCAATATAAACTCCCTTAATTCCGGTTTCACTTAGTTGAAGCTTCCGTCCCATGTTGGCATATTGGAAATATAGGTGTCTTCCACCGCAGGAACATAAAATGCTCCGTAGTCTTTTAATCCATTTTCGTGTTCAGCTTCCGGCAGTTCAACATAGAAGCGATAGTATGGCATATAGTACGCTTCATATCCGCCTGTCCGGTAGATGAGTTCGACTTTCCTGATAAACTCTGCGCCGGGAAATTCATACGGGACGGTCGAAAGATAATTGCCATTTAACAACAGGTCTTTTGCCTTACCCGAACTGATGATTGGATAATCCCCCATTTTCTTTGACAAATCGGGCTGAAATACCCTTGCCAGGAACAGCTTTCCATTGTCATCACAATAGAATGCCGCCCGATTGAAATTGTAGTTGATGATTTGCTCGATATCATGGTCGGCCGCATCAAAAAACTCAATGGAAAAACTTTGCTGGCTATAGATATTGTAATCCCCACCATGAATGTTTACTTGAGGATTGTCCATGCCAATCAGCTCTCTATATTCGCTTTTTAAATAATCTGCCACGGCAACCGTATCAGCGTAGGACGCATAATGGGTAAAGTTATACTCTTCCGGGAGAGATACGACAGGATCAAAATCGATTGTTGCTGTCATGGTTTGGTCTACTTCTATTTTTATTCCATCGGCTTCTATGATTAGTGCAGTCGGATCAAAATATCCATCAGGAACAACCGAGCCGCCCACTTCATACTTTTTTGTTATTTGCTGTTTTTCTTCTTCGCTGGGGGCATTGTCCGTGATTGTCAGGTTGCTTGGATCAAGCCCCAATCTCCCGGCAACATCCAGGATAAACTCCTGCATTTTATCAAAATCCGCTCCTGATGCAATATGGTACTCATTGTAGTGCAAGAGGTTTTGATAGACAGGGAGTGCGGATATCTCGGATTCTTCATTCCAGGGATTCGCGTTTACGAGTTCCGAAATGTCATAAGCCATATATCCCTCATATCCCATTCCACCCGAAGTGTTTTCAGAAATCGACAGCATCGGCAGGTCAGAGGGCAATTCTGGTTCATCGTGTGGGAAGAGCATCGTTGCTGCAACAACAATGACTGCAAAACAAGCAGCAATCGCTCCCCACTGCATCCAGAAAATTTTCTTTTTGTTCGTTGCAGTATCTGCTGCTTCAACATAGGCAGGATCGATCAGCCCCATCTTTTCTAAAAAATCATTTCCTCTCATATGGAGTAACCCTCCTTCTCAAGATACTCCCGAAGCTCATTCCGGCATCGAAAGAGCGTCGTTTTAATTTTGCTCTGTGATAAGGCGAAGCGTTCGGAGATGGAAGCTATGGAATCCAGATACCAATACCGGCGAACAAAAATGTTTCTTTTTTCCTCATCCAGTCGGCTGAGGAATTCATTGATCGCATCGGCAAAGACTTTATCCTCGATGCGGCATTGAACATCGTCGGGCGCAGGAATACACTGTTCCATCTCTGCACTGAGTTCGCATATGAATGCGCTGCGTTTCAGCCGACTGCGGTTACGGCAACAGTTCAGGGAAAGATGACGGATGATCCGGGCAAGGAACGAATACAGATAGCTTCTTGGCTCATGGGGCGGAATCGTATCCCACGCTTCCATGTAAGTATCATTTTCACATTCCTCGGCAGTCTGCCTATCTTTTACAATACTGTGGGATAGCGAACGCAGACGGTTTCCATATTTTTCGGAGGCGTATCGGATTGCGGTTTCATCGCGTTCAAAAAACAGATCTATAATCTTAGTGTCATCCAAAGCCTTCATCTCCTTTCCTCTGTAGTAAAAGGCCTTTCACCCTTATAAGCACTTTTTAATTGGCTTTCGTTACACCTTCCCAAAAATTATAGCAAAATTTTTTGAACATTTCGACATTAACCTTTGATTCCATTCTTCTTCGCCCACTCGCTTGCCGCCTGTTTCCGCGCCTCACTATACGGTGCAGTCAACCGAAAACTCAATCTGCCTTTTTCAATCTCAAAGGTCAGTCAGCCTTGCTCGTCATCGTCAATCTGGCGGCAGCGCTCCAGGTAATTCGCTGCAAATGCTGTTAGCCGCTTTTTCAGATCGGTGTTGTGAGTCTGCACCTCGATCATACTGCCATAGGATTGATTTAAGGTAATTGTACTTGAAAGCTGCGAATAATTCTATTGCTTTTCGTTGCCAACCCTGCCTGACAGATGCCATAATCGTAATTTATTTAATTACATTCTTATGAGCACCTGTGTAATGGCAGGGGAAGCTTTTTTTGTACTTTTTTACCCGAAAAGTACCCAAATGAGAAAAAAGGTGACAGATGGCACCCGTTAGCCATGGAATGCGGCGGCGAGAGTGGTATGATGGCTTACCTATGGATTTATTTAATAGGGTATAAAAGCCCGGCGGCTATGTGCTGCCCGGGGTTAAAGCAACATAGAAAAATCACAAGGAAGTTATCACCATGAGAAAAAAAGAACTGGTCAGCTATCTGCTGGCGCAAAATACCGCCCTTTCTCCCGCACAGATCCTATTGTCGCTCACAGCGGCCGTGCTGCTGGCACTGCTGATGTATTTTGTATACCGAAAAACCTTTTCCGGCGTTGTGTACAGCAAAAATTTCAACAGCACGCTGGTGCTCATTGCCGTGATCACCACGCTGGCCATGCTGGCCATCGGCAGCAATCTGGCGCTTTCTCTGGGCATGGTGGGCTCGCTTTCCATCATTCGTTTCCGCACCGCCATCAAGGAGCCGCGTGACATCGCCTTTTTGTTCTGGGCCATCAGCATCGGCCTTTGCTGCGGCGCCAATATGTATATCATTGCGGTGCTGGGCAGCGCGGTGATCACCGCCCTGCTGTTTGCCTTTAAAATGGATCTGTACGAGCGCAGCGCCTATCTTTTGGTGGTGCGCAGCGCCGCCGGGGCCATGCCTGCCGAGGAAATGGAGGCACTGCTGAAAGAAAACACCGCCTCGTACCGTGTGCGCATGAGCAATGCCACCGGCCGTGAGGAGGAGGTCACCTATGAGATTTCGCTTTCCGGCAGAAAAAAGCAAACTCCGCAGGCCCTGCAAAAACAGCTGATCGGGCTGCAGGGGGTGTGCTCGGTCAATTTTGTATCCTATTCCGGCGAAGTGATCGGCTGATTAGAAAAGAGAGTAAGAGAGTATGGGTGCTTTGTGTTGTAAAAAGCAATATCAGCGACGGCTGGTGCGCATACTGGCCGTGCTGGCCCCGTCGGCGCTGTTTCTGGTTTGTCTGGTCAGCCTGGCCGGGCAGGCCAATGCCGAAAGCAATCGCACGGTGCGCATCAACGAGATCATGGCCAAAAACCTGAGCGGCCTGCAGGGGCAAGACGGACAGCCGGTGGACTGGGTGGAGCTGTACAATGCCTCCGAGCAGCCGGTTTCGCTTAAAGGCGTGGGCCTGTCCAACAAGGCGGGGAATGCCTATGCCTGGGAGTTTCCGGAATACATTCTTGCCCCCGGGGAGTATCTGGTGGTGTATGCCGATGGCCTTGACTGTGCCGACGAAACCGGCTTTCACACGCCGTTTCACCTTTCCGGCAGCGGCGGAACCCTCACGCTCACTGCGCCAAACGGCACCGTGCTGGACAAGCTGGTGTATCCCAAACAAAAATGGGATGTGCCCTATGGCCGTTTGCAGCAGTCCCCCGAGCAAAGCGGCTTTTTTGCGGCGGCCACACCGGGCAGCGCCAATCCGGCGGCTTTTTGGGACGGCGAAACACAGGCTGCACAGCCGGGAGAAGGCGTAACCTTTTCACACAGCGCAGGCAGCTACACCGAGCCCTTTGTGCTGCAAATGGCAGCTTCGGATGAAGCTGCCATCATTTTATATACTCTTGATGGCAGCGAGCCCAACACCGGCAGCCTACTGTACACCAAGGGCGTGCCGATCCGGGATCTTACGGGAATGCCCAACCGGTATGTGTCGGTGCTGTCGTCCACCGAAAGCCTTGGCAGCGACACCCGTGAGTTTGTCTGGACGGATGAAGCGGGAAACACCAGCGTTTCTGCCGCGCACATGCTGCAGTATCTGCAGCCCAGGCTCGAACCGGTGAGCAAGGCGGTGACCGTGCGGGCCAGAACCTGCAAGGACGGAAAGCTGGGAGAAACCATCACCACCGCCACCTATTTTGTCAATTCTGAGCAGGGATTTCCGCGAGTGTCCATCACCACCGACCCTGAGCTGCTTTTTAACAGCCAAAATGGCCTGCTGGTGCCGGGCGGCCTGCACTGGACGGCCGCGGCGCTGGGCGCGGCGCAAAGCCAGAACATTGCCAATTACATGGCGGATGCAAGCGTTGCGGTAAACTGCGAGATCTTTTCTGCCGATGGAACGCGCCAAAGCTCACAGAGCGGCACCATGCGCCTTTCCGGCAATGCCTCCCGGCTGGAAAAACAAAAAAGCCTTTTATTCACGGATGAAACCGGCCAAAGCATCAAGCTGCGGGCGCAGCACAATAATAATGTGGTGTATTATCCGTATCTGGATGCTTTCTGGAAAAACTATCTCTCGCAGCAGCAGATCGGTGCGGTGGAAAACAGCTTTGTGGATCTGTATATCGACGGCGAATACTGGGGCATTTATTCCTTGCAGAACACCGTGACCGGGCATTTGGCCGCCGTGGCCGAAACCGATAAAAAGCAGCTGTACCTATGCAAGTTCAAATCCCTGATGGCGCAGGAGCAAAACTACGGCATCGAGATCGCCAACGGCGGAAGCGAGGCACAGCAGGCTTTGGCAGAGTTCCGAAGACAGGTGTGCCGCCGCGATTTTCGCCGCGAAGAGGATATGCGCTGGCTGGAAAGCCAAATGGATGTGGACGAGCTGATCCGCTATCTGGCCGCAGAATTTTACCTGCAGAACTCCGACTGGGAAAGCAACAATGTTTCGTTTTGGAAAACAAAACAGAACAACGGCACTTCTATGGGGGACGGCCGATGGCGGCAGGTTTTGTATGATCTGGATATGACCATGTCGTTTGTGACCATCGACACCATCGGCAGATTTTTGGAGATCGATTTTTCCCAGGGCACACCGGAGGAATGGAATGCCCTGCTGGAACAGAAAATTGCCCGGGACGCGCAGCACGAAGAGGATTTCTTTCCGCTTTTGGTGTGCAAGCTGTGGCAATCGCAGGAATTCCGGCTGCGCTTTAAGCAATATGCCATGCAGGCCTATGCAGCCGATGGAATATACGGGGCACAAAAGGTTTTGCCTGCGCTGCAAGAGCATTTTGAGCTTCTTTCCACACAAATGGAGCGAAACCTGCGGCGCTTGTACGGCGGGCAGGGAATCGAAGACCGTATGCAGCACTGGGCCGAGCAAAGCCGGCATGTGTGTGATTTTGCCGCCGAGCGCGCGGAGTATATGCTTTGGTACACCAACCGCGCCTGCTATGGGTGCTGAAGCGGCGCGCAGAGAAACCGTATCCAACCGATGCAACAATCCTCTCCCCGGCAGCAGGGAAGCCGGGGAGTTTTTTTAAGCTGCAAACATGAATTAAATTCACCACAAGAGAGAACGCGACTCACGAAAAAAGCAAGATAAAAAATAAACAAATCGAAAAAAATTGATTGTATATTTTAGTCAAAAACGATGAAGTGTTTTTGTGGGTGTTGACAAATAAAATCGATGGGATTATTTTAGAAAAAATTCAAGCGATCCCCTTTGTAGAGAGGGAAACGGAGAAAGGAAAGAACATTATGAATACCCTGGTAATCGTATTGATCGCCGCTGTGTGGCTGCTGGGCGCTTATCTGCTTTACGGCCGCTGGCTGGCAAAAAAATGGGGTGTTGACCCCAAGGCTAAAACCCCTGCCGTAAAGTTTAATGACGGCAAGGATTTTGTTCCCACCAACGGCTGGACAGTGTTCAGCCACCAGTTCTCGTCCATTGCAGGCGCAGGCCCCGTCACCGGTGCCATTCAGGCTGCCGCCTTCGGCTGGCTGCCGGTGCTGCTGTGGGTGCTGCTGGGCGGTGTGTTTTTCGGTGCTGTCACTGACTTCGGCGCCCTGTATGCCTCGGTGAAGAACGATGGCAAGAGCATGGGCATGCTGATCGAAAAGTACATCGGCAAACTGGGCCGCAAGCTGTTTTTGCTGTTCTGCTGGCTGTTCTGCCTGATCGTCATCGCCGCCTTTGCCGATATGGTGGCAGGCACCTTTAATGCCTACACCGTCACCGATGGCGTGGCCGCTCTTTCGGATGCTGCCCGCACCAACGGCGCTGCCGGTATGGTGAGCATCATGTTTATGGCGTTCGCTGTGGTGTTTGGCCTTGTGCAGAAAAAGCTGGCTCTTTCCGGCTGGAAAGAGGGCGTACTGGGCGTTGTGTGCATCGTGGCTTCGTTTGCCGTTGGCATGGCCTGCCCGCTGATCTTTGCCAAAACCACCTGGAGCTATATCACCTTTGTTTATATCTTCTTTGCTGCTGTGCTGCCCATGTGGCTGCTCAAACAGCCCCGCGATTACATGACCACTTTTATGTTCATTCTCATGATCGCCGGTGCTGTGATCGGCCTGTTTGCCGCACATCCCACCATGAACCTGCCCGCTTTCACCGGCTTTGAAAACGAAAAGCTGGGCTCGCTGTTCCCCATTTTGTTCGTCACGGTGGCCTGCGGTGCAGTTTCCGGCTTCCATAGCCTGGTTTCCTCGGGCACTTCCTCGAAAACCGTGGAAAACGAAAAGGATATGCTGAAGGTAGGCTACGGCGCTATGGTGCTGGAAAGCCTGCTGGCCGTGCTGGCCCTGTGCGTGGCCGGTGCTGCCGCCGCTGCCGATGGCACTGCCGCTACCGGCACTCCCTTCCAGATCTTCAGCCGCGGCGTGGCTGGATTCTTTGAAATGTTCGGCGTGCCCGTATATGTGGCTACCGTGTTTATGACCATGTGCGTTTCCGCTCTGGCCCTCACCAGTCTGGATGCCGTGGCCCGTATCGCTCGTATGAGCTTCCAGGAGCTGTTCAGCGTGGACGATATGGAGCACGCTGAGCCCTGGCGCAAGCTGCTGTGCAACACTTACTTCTCCACCGTGCTCACGCTGGTGTGCGGTTATGTGCTTACCCAGATCGGCTATGCCAACATCTGGCCCCTGTTTGGCTCGGCCAACCAGTTGCTGAGCGCACTGGTGCTGGTAACGCTGTGCGTGTTCTTAAAGGTGACCGGCCGCAGCAACAAAATGCTGTTCCCCCCGATGATCATTATGCTGTGCGTAACAGGCACCGCTCTGGTGCAGCGCACCATCGGCCTTGTTAAAGCCTATCAGGCCGGCAGCGCCGTGTTCCTGGTGGAGGGCCTGCAGCTGATCATTGCCGTGCTGCTGATGGTGCTGGGCGTGATCATTGTGGTCAACTCGCTGCGCGCCTATTTCTCGGCACAAAAGGGCGCTGAAACCGCCAAGGCTACGGTATAACCAAACCCATTTTCATAAAATCATAATACAGCCCGCAGGCGAACGAATTGTTTCGTTCGCCTGCGGGCTTTTCATATACGGAACATTTCAAAATGAAAATGCATTTCAAATTGAAATGCATTGAAAAATGATATAAAGGATCGCAAAAAAATTAAAAATTCTGATGAAAAAAATTGGATCGGCTTATGACGGCTACAGAAACAGCTTGTGTAATTGTACAAAACTTCCAGTTTTTATCTATATAAGTTGTGAGTTTTGGCGGTGAAAAATCTCTTTTCAGAAAAACAGCGAATGATATACTGAAAGCATAGAAACACTGCACAACATTCCAAGGCGCCGGAATCCAATGCAGTTCAGAGTAGTAAAGAGACGATTAATTATTGCAAAGAAATTACGAAAGGAGAAGCGGCAGAAAACTGCCGTAAAGAAATATGGAAAACAATGCAATGGAGAAAAAGTATAGCTTTTTCACAAAAACATTTGTAATGGTGCTGGTGATTCAATGCTGTTACAGTATGGCAGCTACATTTGTGGCTACTCCTATTGGCCGTCAAGGAATAAGCTTGGGTGCCAGCATGACACTGTTGGGGGCGATTTCTTCAATCATGTCCTGTATGTATATGGTTATGCGCCCTGTAGCAGGAACAGCGATTGATCGCATCAATCCAAAGATTGTGCTGATCGTGCAATATACGCTTCTTGTCACATCGTATATCCTTTCGGCTGCAGCACATAGCATTCCAGTATATGTGGTAAGCCGACTGGTATATGGCTTGGCATTTGGCTCTATCGGCGTAACGATGCCCACGGTTGTAGGCCGTGCAATGCCTAAGGAAAAAATGGCACAGGGCCTTGGCATTTATATGATGCTTCCTATGGTGTTGAAGGTGTTCACACCTAACATTTCGCTGTTTTTGGTGGATAACTGGGGATTTGCTGCCAGCTATGCGGTTTCCATTGCACTGATCATCATCGCGCTGATCTTGATTGCCACGCTGAAAGTGGATTTTAATGGGGGATGCCAAAAAGAGAAAAAACCTTTTTCGTGGAACAATGTGGTGGCAGCAGAAGCGATTCTTCCCACGCTTTCAAACATTTTTGTTGGTATTATCTTCAATGCCATTATTATGAACATCGTTGTTTACGGCGATGCCATGGGCTTTGCACAGATTGCACTGTTTATGAGTGTATATAACGGTGCCAATGTGATCACTCGTGGCTTGGGCGGATACCTTGCAGACAAGATCGGCGTTCGTCAAACCATGTATCCCTGTTTCCTTTTGATGATTGCATCGGTGGCGCTGCTGGGCACAACCAAAAACTTTACATTGGTGTTGGTGGCGGCTGTGCTGTTTGCCTTTGGCTTCGGCGGTGCACAGCCTGTTATGACGGCTGTTTGCATGCGCACGGTGTCTCCTGAACGCGCCGGTGCTGCCAATGCAACCTATATGCTGGGCGCAGATATCGGCAGTGTGATTGCGGGTATTCTGGTTGGCGTGCTGGTGGATAATTTTGGCTTCCAGCATATGTATTTGACGATGATTATTCCAGGTGTGATTGCCTTGGCTTTGTTTGCCTTGTGCATGAAGGTACAGGGAAAACAGATCATTGCGAATAGCGGTAAAGCTGGCAAGTAAGTATCGAAAACTATCACTAAGCGTGGGAAGCATAGGAAAAGCAATTTTCCGCACGCATGCTTCCCGCACTTTTTAATTGTCGAGGACTGTGCAAAGGAGTTCAAAACACATGAAGAAAAATTCAATTCCCGGAAAGTATGTGGGTTTCGGAGATCCTGTATATTCCAAGATCAAATTGGAATCGCGTTATGTAGCCCTGAGCGATGGCATTCATTTGGCACTGGATATTGTGCGCCCGGCAAATACAGACGGCACCGCAGCCGCAGGAAAATTTCCCGCAATTTTGCTGATCTCGCGCAATGGCCGCTTTGAGGATACCAATTTTACCAACGGCCCGGATGTAATACAGCATTGTGTGCCATTTGGCTATGTGGGATTGGTGCTGGAACTGCGAGGCTGCGGAGCTTCTTTTGGCACCTGCACCAGCTTTGTAACACAGCAGGACCGCCATGATGTGACAGAAGTCCTGAATTGGGTGGGGCAGCAGGAATGGAGCGATGGACAGTGCGCTATTTACGGTGGCTCAAATCGTGCATTGATCCAATTTGCCGCGGCTGTGAACAAACCTGCCCCCAGCCCGGTGCTGAAGGGCATTACACCGGTGGTGGCTAACCCGGATTTTTATTATCAGGATTATCCAAACGGCGTTTCCGCAGTGCCTAAAATACCTGATCCACCGGCAGGAGCGGCAGCGTCAGAAGGCCCTGTAAGCAAGGCGGAACGCTTGAAAAAGGTAAAACCCGTGCAGGAGGATGTAAATGGCGATATGGCCTATCAGGCTTATCTGAAAGGTCAATATGGGAAAAACAAGAACTTTATGACATGGCTTTTGCTGGACAATATGTGCCGTGACGATTCGCATCCGAACTTTGATGGTGAAAAAACCAATATTACGATCCCTCCTATTACGGACATTGAGGTGTATAAGAAAAGTGGCATCCGCCTGCATCAGTTTGCAGGAGAAATTGAATCCGGTATTTTTGGCCAGTTGATGGCGGCCAAGGAATGGGGAGGCAGCATTGTAGCAGGCCCGTGGGACCATTTCCAGAGCCGTCGGGGTAACCCGGATAAGCCTGCCGGAATGTTTGACTTCTGTGCGGAACACTTAAAATGGTTTGATAATCTGCTGAAGGGAGTTGACAATGGTTTTGATACCCGTCCACCGTTTTTTTATTATGTAGAAAACGCAAAACCGGGAGAAGAATGGCGCTGCAGTGACTCATGGCCGCTGGAAACAGTACGCCCCGCAATGTTGTATTTAAGCACGGAAAAATCCGGTACGATACACTCTGTTAATGATGGCACGCTTTCGCAATTTTGCCCAAAGACAAAGGAAACCACCAATTATAAAGTGGATACCGGCATTCAGGTGTTTGCCGAAAACGGCAAGGCAACGATTGATCGAATGCATTTGGACTGGAACGGAGACATGGCACCGGAGGTGGATAGCAAAGGCTTGACCTTTACCAGTGCGCCACTGTTCAGAATGTACGAAAATGAGATGAATGGCTGTGTAAGCGTTGACTTGTGGGTAACCTGCAGCCAGAACGATGCGGATTTTATTGCTTATTTGGAAGAGGTGTTACCAAACGGAAAGTCGCGCTATATTGCCAACGGCTGCCTGCGTGCATCGCACCGCACGGTGCAGCAGCGTGAAAGCTGGGAAGAATGCGGAGCTTTTTACCATCCTTGCCTGAAGGAGGATCAGCAGCGCTGCCTGCGGCAGGGAATGGACGAGCCGGTACATCTTCAATTTCACATTGAACCCAGAGCATGGGTGTTCGGCAAGGGAAGCCGTGTTCGTGTTACGATAACCTGCGCAGATCAAAAAAGTTATCAGCACCCCATGTATGACGAAGCAAATTTGCCTACGGTACAGCTGTATACGGGGGGCGACAAGGCTTCGTTTGTGAAAATTCCATTTGTAGAGCACAGCGAAAATGTTTATAATGGTACTTTAGAGTATGGAGATTACACGGGCCCGGCCACGCTGTATTTCTTCAAGAAGCATACATATCTTTATTACAATGGCACATGGAAAAAGTATGCATCGACTGCACCGGAAATGCAATATGTTACGCAGCAGGGAGTTGCCTGTTTTAAGGCCGGATTCCGATTCGCCATGGAAGGGAACTTTATCAGGGATGGCATTGTGCAGGAATATGAGGGCGGAGAAAAAAAACATCCATTTCCCAGATACCGTCATCTGTATCTGGATAGTGTAAAAGTAGAAGCCAGACAGGATTGCTTGTATGTTCCGGATGTGAAAACACTGATGATTGAAGTGTATGAGGGATATGGTGAGCAGGCTCAAAAGCCTTGCATTGTGAACATTCACGGCTACGGGGTATCGCCAGCACTTCTGCGGCCGGATCAGCTGCGAGAGTTTGTGCAGGCGGGATATACCGTTGCGGGAATTGATCTGCGCGCCTATCCGTCAAACAGATTCCCGGATTATATCCATGATATCAAGGGTGGTATTCGCTATCTTCGTGCTCATGCAGAAAAACTGGGAATTGATCCGGAAAAAATTGGTTGTTTCGGACGCTCACTGGGCGGAAACAGCACATTAATGCTGGGGGCAACGGCGGCTTGCCCGGAACTGGAAGGCCATGTTGGCGGCAACGAAGGCGTATCAAGCCGCATTCAGGCCATGTGTGTGGGCTTTGGCTGGAGTGATCTTTTGTATATGGGGGCAGATTTGGCAGAAGAATATAAAGATTTCTCTGAAAGTCTGCGCAAACGAAAGTATATGAATTCTGACGGACCTAATGCACCTCTTTCGCAGGTAATCGGTTTCAGCGGTGAAGGTAAAGGCATTGGGGTATTGCGTGATTACATGGAAAGCGGCAGAGAAGGCACCGAGCCTGAAATGGATGCCATGCTGAAAGCTGCACGTGAGGCAAGCCCGGTAAGCTATATTGGCCCGGATTGTGCCCCGGCGGTGATTTTTGGAGGCACAGGAATGTATTTTGTGGATATTCCCAACCGTCAGACACAGCGCACTTTTGAGTTGTGTAGCAAGTATGGCGTTGAGTGCTTTTGTGTAATGAACACCAATGGTGAATATGGACTGAAGCCTACAGTGATGAGTGCGATCCGTACATTCTTTGATACCCATCTTAAAAATGGCCCGGCCTATGCTAAGAGCGTGATGCGGCCGGGAAGCCAAACAATCGTGGAGGATGCCGTAGATAAGAAATTTTCTGCTGCACCGTTGCTGTATAGGAATGAAAAATTTTATCTTTCTGCCGAATATTTACAGCATCGCTTTAGCTTGCAGGAAAAAGCAGCTTTTATGCACAATGGTGTGGCCTATGTGGATGCGGGTGTGTTGGAAGATACAGGATACGGTTTGGAATACTATGAGGATAAAAACATGGCTGTGCTGATCCCGCGCAGTATGCTGCGCCCGGCAGATTCGTTGGATCGGGCATGAAATTTTTGATAGTCAATGAGGAGGATCCGATATGACCCTGTGGCTTTGTCTGGCAGCAATTTTTATTTCGATTTTAATTGGATGGAAATATAAATTGAACACGGGAATTATTGCAATGGCATTTGCTTATATGATCGGGTATTTCGGATTGGGGCTTTCGGTCAACGATGTAATCAAATTTTGGCCGGTAAACATAGTGTTTTATTTGCTTTCAATTGCATTGCTGTTTAACTATGCAACCATCAATGGAACAATGGATGCATTGGGAAAAAAACTTCTGTATTGGATGGGGGGAAATGCAAAAGCCATTCCTCTGGCTATCGCTTTGGTGTGTGCTGTAATAGGCGGATTGGGTGCAGGCGCATCTACACCGGCCATTATTGGTCCCTTTGCATTTGCGATGGCACTGAGTGCGGGCGTGAGCCCGGTGCTTACGGCTATATGCATTGCATTCGGCAACCTTTTGGGCTCTAACAATCCGTATAACGGCTACGGCGGTGTGATCAGTAAAAATCTTATTATTGAAAGCGGCAGCAGTGAAAAGCTGGCGATGACAATGAGCCGGTATATTTGGGTGAATTGTATCTTTATGTCATTGCTGGTGATCGCCGTATTTTATGTGCTGATGCGTGGATATAAGACCAGAAAAGTATCGGTAGAAAAACCTGCACCGTTCAGTACTGTGCAGAAAAAAACCACGATGGTTTTAATCACGGCGTTCTTGCTCATGGTGGTGCCGGAAATACTGTCGGCCTGGATGCCTTTACCGCTTTTGAAAGCACTTAGTGGTATCTGCAAGCCGCAGTCAGTGATGATTTTTGGGGCAGTGATGTGCGCCATGCTCCATCTTGCACCCGAAAAAGAAGTGATTGAGCATGTGCCCATTAACACCATCGTAATGATCGTGGGCGTATATATGTTGATCAAGGTGGCGGCTGCAGCGGGACTGGTGGAACTCATTTCCGCTATTCTTACCAGCACAATCCCGCGCTGGATGGTGCCAGGAATGCTGGTTTTATTTGCAGCATTCCTTAGCTTTTTCTCAAGCTCAACCTCTACAGTAATGCCACTGATGTATCCCATGGTGCCCCAGTTGGCTGCAATGTTGGGCTTGAACCCGGTGATGCTGTATAGCTGCGTATTTTTTGGAGGACTGTCAACCTCGCCCTCGCCGTTCTCCACAGGCGGAGCATTGACGATTGCCAGCTGTGCAGATGAAAAAGTGCGCGAAACTTTACCCAATAAAATGATTGTGTGTTCCTTGGTGATTCCGCTGATCACGGTGGCAGCCGTACAAATGGGAATGTTCTCTCTTTTCTCCTTACCAATATAAAGTTGCGGGAAATCCACCCCGCAGACAACAAAAAGAAGGCTGTTTACAAAACACAGCCTTCTTTTTGTTGCTTGAAGAAAAAACGGCAGTTCAGTATAATAAGATCATCTTATAAACAGAAGGTGCATCATGAAAATCGCTTTTTTATATCAGACTGTAGGAATAACCGAGGAGCGAAGAAAAAGCTATGAGGAAAAGCTGCATGTGCAAATATTGCTGTGTAAAACATGTATGGAAACATTGTCGGAAGATTGCAATAAAATGATTGCCAAAGGCGCAGATGCAATGGTGGTTTTTAATCGTGCCATGGTAAAGCGTTTACCTCGCATGAGTTTGCCTGTTCCGGTAGTGGTGGGAGAACCCACCATAGGAAGCCTGCTGTATTCGCTCTTACAGGTAAAGCAGGAAATAAAAAAAGAAGATCCGATGATAGCTGTAGACTGCTCTGTAAACTATGATTTTGCAGGCAAGGATCAACACGAGGCCTATCGCAGCCTAGAGAAAATCAGCAAGGTTCGTTTGGTCAACATGAACCGAGAGCAACTGCGCAGTGCCGCTACACGAAGAGCAGAAATAGAACGCTTAAAACATTTGGGCGTTGATGCAATTTTGGTGCCGGCATCTATTGGTGCCACGGTAGTGAGCGGCTATGGGGTGCCGGTATACGACAATGTGAATCTTTATAGCGATGAATCAAATTTCTTTGCGTTTGCTACGGCGGTTGCTGAACTGCAGGAACTTAAGTATCGCCGAGAGGAAATGGAAATGCTGCGCCAGTTGATCGAGATGTCGGCGCAGGTATCGCTTTGCACCGATACAGAGGGAAAAATACTGTTTGCGAGTGCGAAAGCACAAAGCCTTTTAAATAGCTCGGAGCTGGGAGGAAAAAAGCTGAAAGATCTGTTGCCGGAAATACATCAGCCACTGCAGCGCATTTTGTCTGATGGAAAAAACATCGATGGAATACCGATAACGGTTGATGACACGGTATGGCAGGCAAACCTTTCGTTGACGACAAAAGAAAAGGGAATGGTATTGTGTACACTTGGAATGGTGCGGCGTATACGCCGTATTGAGCAGCCTGATTATCAGCGGCTTTCCGAAGAGGGGGCATTGGCAGAGAAAAAGTTTGAAGATCTTGTTGGAATATCTCCTGCGTTCGGCAAGGCTATGGTAAGAGCACAGAAATATGCACTTTGTGAGTTACCAGTGTTTATTGTGGGGGAAGTGGGCACTGGGAAAAAAGCATTTGCACAGGGCATTCACAATGCGGGAGTACGCAGGAAAAATGCCTTTGTATACCTGAACTGCGCAGCCGGAGAAGAAAACATTGCGGAAACATTATTCGGATGTGGCGAAATAGGCATAAAAAATCGCAAAACACACAAGGGATGTTTGGAACGGGCCAATGGAGGAACACTTTTTCTGGATAATGTGGAATTGTTGCCGTCAGATATCCAAAGACGGCTTCAGCTTTCTTTGGAACGACGGTGTGTAAGACGCATTGGAGATACAGTGCTGCATCCTATCGATGTTCGCATAATTGCAGCTACACGTTTGCCTGCTGAGAAAATTTCAAGCGGAATTATTGAGCAGGAACTTTTATATCAGCTAGATGTGCTGCGTTTGGAGCTACCGCCTCTTCGAGAACGAAGACAGGACATACTGTTGCTGTTTCATCTCTATTTTCGCAGAGCGTGTGAAATGCAGTCACGTGTGAATAAAACAGATGTGCAGGGAGAAGAGCTTATTCAAAATTATGAATGGCCCGGCAATATCCGGCAATTGATAGCATTTTGCCAACGCCTTTCGGTTTTGGCAGAGGGTGGCAGCGTGGATGCGGCAACAGTGCACGAACACCTAAAAATACCTGTTGAAAATAACCGCGCCGTAAACAAAGCAATACCGCAAGAAATACAGGGGCTGCAGCAGGCAGAAGATCATATAATCTGTGAGGCATTGAAAAAATGTGGAGGCAACCGAAAAAAAGCAGCGGAAATGCTGGGAATCAGCACAACAACATTATGGCGAAAATGTAAAGCAATGGGGTTGTAAAAAAGCTTGTGGTGTTAGGTGCTATCTGGTATAATTACAATGTTGCATTAGGCCCTTTTGCGGCAGCGCAGAAAATGTGCGAAAGGGCGGCAGCAAAACCATCCGTATTGGAAACGCAGTTTTTGCGATGGATCAAGGAGATGTAGTATATATGAAACTCGGAATCGTGGGGCTTCCCAATGTGGGCAAAAGCACCCTTTTTAATGCACTCACCAGCACCCAGAACGCACAGGCGGCCAACTATCCGTTCTGCACCATTGAGCCCAACAGCGGCATCGTGCCCGTGCCCGATGCCCGCTTGGACAAATTGGCCGAGCTGTGGGAAACAGATAAAAAAACTTCGGCAATCGTGGAGTTCCGCGATATTGCGGGCCTTGTAAAGGGCGCAAGCCAGGGCGCAGGCCTGGGCAACAAGTTTTTGGGCCATATTCGTGAATGCGAGGCCATTGTGCACGTGGTGCGCTGCTTTGACGATGACAATATCGTGCATGTGGTGGAGGATGTCAACAAGCCCGTAGGCGTAGACCCCATCCGTGACATCGATGCCATTGATCTGGAGCTGATCCTCTCGGATCTGGAAGTGGTGCAGAACCGTGCAGGCCGTCAGGCCAAGGCTGCCAAAACCGGCAACAAGGCCGCAGCAGCCGAGGCCGAGTGGCTGCAGCAGCTGGCTGCCCATCTGGAAAGCGGCAAGCCCGCCCGCAGCTTTGAGTTCCCCGAAGAGGATTCCGTGCCCGCCGTGCTGCGCGAGATCGGCCTGCTGAGCGCAAAGCCTGTGATCTATGCCTGCAACATGAGCGAAGACGACTTGATGGACGGCTTTGCCAGCAACCAGTATTATCCGCTGGTGCAGCAGCGCGCAAAAGAAGAAGGCGCGCTGGCACTGCCCATCTGCGCAAAAGCCGAGGAGGATATTGCCGGTTACAGCGCAGAGGAAAAGCTGGCCTTCCTTTCGGAAATGGGCATCACCACCACGGGTCTGGACAACCTGATCAAGGCCAGCTACGAGCTGCTGGGCCTGATCAGCTTTTTGACCGACGGCAAAAAGGAATGCCGCGCATGGACCATTCGCAAGGGCACCAAAGCCCCGCAGGCTGCCGGCAAGATTCACAGCGATTTCGAGCGTGGCTTTATTCGCGCCAGCGTGATTGGCTGGAAGGATCTGGAAGCAGCCGATTTTGATTATGCAGCGGTGAAAGCCAAGGGCCAGCAGCGCACCGAGGGCAAAGAATATGTGGTGCAGGACGGCGATGTGATCGAGTTCCTGTTCAATGTGTAATAAAGGCGGTTTTGTATGCTGACAAAGTATCTGTATGTGTTTTTTGTTTCCATGGTGCCGCTCATTGAGCTGCGCGGCGCCATTCCCATCGGCGTGGGCCTGGGCCTGCCGCTGAGCACGGTGTATATCATTTCCATCATCGGCAATATGCTGCCGGTGCCGTTTATCTATCTGTTTGCCCGCGCCGTGTTGGAATGGGGCAAGGATAAGCCCGTGATCGGCAAATTTTTCACCTTTTGTCTGGAAAAAGGCGAAAAGGGCGGCAAAAAGCTGCAGGCCACAGCCGGGCGCGGCCTTGTGATTGCGCTTTTGCTGTTTGTGGGCATTCCCTTGCCCGGCACCGGCGCATGGACCGGCACCCTCGCTGCCTCGATTTTGGATATGAAGTTCCGCGACACGCTCATCGCCTGTATGGGCGGCGTGCTGCTGGCAGGCATTATCATGGGCTCAGTAAGCGCCGGTTTGTTTGGCGCACTGGGCGCTGTGATGGGCTGAAGAGATTTCCGCTGAAACCAAAAGGCGTTTTTGCTCTTGCTTAAAAGCAGGGGCAAAAACGCCTTTTTAACTGATTTGGCTTTGGATATTTCGCTGTGCAAACACGCAGAAAATCGCCCCGGCGGGGAATGCTATTTCCTTGTAACCCACAGAAGTGCGGCATACACAGCGGCTAAAAACAAAACCCCGGCCCACAGCTTTTTCATGGGGGCCCCTATGCCAAAGGTGAAGCGCCACAGGGGGCTGTGGAGCGGCACATCGGATATATGCATGATCTGGTTAAACAGTGCGATCAAAAGGCAGGCGCAAAGAAAAAGAAGAAACCATTTTCTATATTTACTGCGATAAGCTTCTTTAAAAAATTCCGCCAAAGAAACGGCAGCAGAGACATCTGCCTCACACACAGAATTTTCGTTTAGCAGCTGATCCGCCGAAACACCCAGCACGAGGCAAAGCATTCTCACATTGTCCAAGTCGGGGAGCGACTCATTTCGTTCCCACTTTGAAACAGCCTGCCGCGACACATGAACCGCATTTGCAACAGCCTCCTGAGAGAAGCCTTTCTGCCTGCGCAGTTTGTAAATCTTTTCACCGATGGTCATAAGAACCCCTCCTCAATAAAATATCGGGCAATGACTGCCTGTTTTTTGCACGCAGGAAGCTTTTGATCTGATCCAATTATAGCACGGGGTGCGGTTGCACTCTATACATACCGCGTGGAACCTTCGCAACTGCCGGTTGCGAAGGGCTTTTTTTCTTGCCGAAACAGCGGTTTGTGCGGTATGATAATACATAAAGCATCACCGCCCCGGCGGGCAAAAGGAGAAAGCCTATGACTACCAGTGAACAGGTGTTTCTGGTGCTGTGCCAGGAACTCAGCTTTCGGCGTGCTGCCGAAAAATGCTATATGTCACAGCAGGGCCTGAGCGAGCATATCAAGCGCTTGGAAACGCAATACGGCGTGCCGCTGTTTCAGCGCCGCCCCAAGGTAGCGCTGACCCAGGCGGGGCAAAGCCTGCGCCGCACGCTGGAGCGCGAAGCTGTGCTGGAACAGGACCTGTCGCGTGAAATGGAAAACCTGCGCGACGGCACCCGCGGCAAGGTGACCATCGGCATTGGCATTTCGCGCGCGCGCATTTATCTGCCGCGCATTTTAGAGCTTTTCTGGAAGGAAGCCCCCGGCGTAGAGGTGATCGTGCGCATGGACAACTCGGCCCAGCTGGAAGAAGAGCTGGCCGCCGGAAGGCTGGACTGCTATATCGGCATCGAGGCCGTGTGCGGCGAAAATCAGGTGCGCCGCCCCCTGCGTGTGGAGTCCATCTGCCTGGCGGTGCCCAGCCGCCTTTTGCCCGAGGAGCATCGCCAGAACGCCACCATTCGCCCCGAAGATCTGGCCCGGTTCAGCAAGCTGCCCTTTGTGCGCAACTCGCCGGGCAGCATTCTGAATGCCAAAGTGGATGCGCTGCTTTCAAGCAACTTAAAGCTGAACAATATTGCGGATGTGAGCGATTACGAAATTCAGCTGGATTTCTGCCGCCGCGGCTGGGCGGCAGCCTTTTTGCCGCAGATCGTGCTGGAAAGCTTTGGCGAAGACCATCTGAAGCAGGCCGGGCTCACCGTGTTTGAGATCGAGGGCCTGCAAAAGGCCATGGAAGTGGACCTTGTGTGGGACGAAAGCCGAATTTATCCGGCCTGTGTGCAAAAGCTGCTGGATTGTATGCAAAAGGTGGAATGGGGAAACGCCCCGGATCGAGAATAAGCAAGGCAAATGCCAGCATAACAAGTATTTACTTGTCATGCTACTGCATTTATGTGATTTACATTGTGGACGATTTGTGGCACAATAAAGGCACATCGAAAGGGCAGTAAAATAATTTACGAAAAGCCGTTTTTCGATGGTTCTCTTCTCGTTTTTTCGTTTCCGTATGCATGGGTGCGCTGCTGCAGGGCAACGCACCCACTGTGCATCGGATGCTGTCGGCCATCTTATTCCATCCTTGATTCATTGCTTGCAAACGAGCGGCTCGCCCTTTCCATCTCTCTCCAACCCAAAAAATCCCCCGGGGCGAGCCGCTTATTTGCAAAACAGTGCAGGATCGGTTTTGATAAATCAACAGGAATGTTCCATGCGGCTTCGGCCGCTTTTTTTGTGCAAAAAAGCGCCCTCTCCGGCAGAAAAAGGGAGAGAGCGCTTGTGTTTTTATAGCGGTGAGATCACTGCCCGGCGATCTCGCGGGCTACCAGCACGCCGCTGGCCGAAGCATGGCTCAGCGAGTGGGTGATGCCGCTGCCGTCGCCAATGATATACAGGCCCTTGTACTTGCTTTCCAGCTTTTCGTTTACCGAAACCTCCATGTTGTAGAACTTTACTTCCACACCATACAACAGAGTGTCCTCGTTGGCGGTGCCGGGGGCGATCTTGTCCAGTGCATAGATCATTTCGATAATGCCGTCCAGAATGCGCTTGGGCAGCACAAGGCTCAAATCGCCGGGGGTGGCGCTGAGGGTGGGGGTTACAAAGGATTCCTCAATGCGCTTGGGAGTGGAGCGGCGGCCGCGGATCAAATCGCCGAAGCGCTGCACGATCACACCGCCGCCCAGCATATTGCTCAGGCGGGCAATGCTTTCGCCGTAGCCGTTGGAGTCCTTAAAGGGCTCGGAAAAATGCTTGGCCACCAGCAAGGCAAAGTTGGTATTGTCGGTCTGGCGCGCAGGGTCCTCGTAGCTGTGGCCGTTCACCGTGATAATGCCGTTGGTGTTTTCATTGACTACGGCACCCTTGGGGTTCATGCAGAAGGTGCGCACCATGTCGCCGTATTTTTCGGTGCGGTACACGATCTTGCTCTCGTACAGCTCATCGGTCAGGTGGGCAAACACGGCGGCGGGCAGCTCCACGCGCACGCCCAGATCCACACGGTTGGAATGGGTGGGGATCTCCATTTCGCGGCACACGGTTTCCATCCATTTGCTGCCGCTGCGCCCCACCGAGATCACGCAATTCCGGCAGGTGGATTCGCCCTGCTCGGTGTGGATCTTGTAGGTGCCGTTTTCCAGCGCTTCCACGCTTTCCACGGGCGTATCAAAATGGAAATCGACTTTATCCTGCAAAAAGTTATACAGGTTTTCCAGCACCACATAGTTGATGTCGGTGCCCAGATGGCGCACCGAGGCATCCAGCAGATGCAGATCGTTTTGAATGCACACGGTTTTAAAGCGTGTGCCTGCCGTGGAATACAGCTTGGTGCCCTGCCCGCCGTAGCGCAGATTGATCTCGTCTACATAGTGCATCAGCTCCAGCGCCTGCTTTTTGCCGATATATTCATACAGCGTGCCGCCGAAATCGTTGGTGATGTTATATTTACCGTCCGAAAACGCACCGGCGCCGCCAAAGCCGCTCATGATCGAGCAGGTTTTGCAGCCGATGCAGCTTTTTATCTTGTCGCCGTCAATGGGGCAGCGGCGCTGGCTGAGGGCATGGCCGGATTCAAACACGCCCACCTTCAGCTGCGGGGCGCGCTGGACAAGCTCAAAAGCGGAAAAAATGCCGCCGGGGCCTGCACCGATAATGATCACATCATAGTTCATAACTTTGCTCCTTGCATAGATCGGGCGGCCAAAAGGCCGCAAAAAAGGCTGACCGCGGAAGAATGCGCAGCCAGCCAAGGCGTTTGTGTTCGAGATACAGAATAGCACAGAATCAGGGAGAATGCAAGCAAAATGCGCGGGGCTTAAGCGCGGGGCAGCTGCCTAAGCTCGTGGCAGAGCGCCTCTATGCGGGCCGGGGCAGTGCTCCAGCTGGTGCAAAGGCGAACGCACTGCCGGCCGTCCGGCCAGGTGCCCAGAGGCTCAAAAATGCAGCGCTGTGCCAGAAAATCGGCCTGTGCAGGGCTTACCAGCAAAAACTGCTGGTTGGTGCAGCTGTCCAGATAAAATTCGCAGCCAGCCGATCGCAGGGCGGCCTTCAGCTGCAGGGCCAGCTCGTCGGCGCGGCGTGCCAGCGAAAAATACAGCCCGTTCTGGAACAGGGTGTAAAACTGCAGCCCCAGCAGCCAGCCCTTGGCCAGCGTGCCGCCCGTCTGCTTGCGGAAGGTGCGAAAATGCTCGCGCAGGGCTGGGTTTACCAGCACAAGGGCCTCGCCGAACATAGCGCCGCACTTGGTGCCGCCGATCGTAAAGGCATCGGTCAGCGCGGCCAGATCGGCCAGGGTGACATCACAGCCCGGCATGGCGAGCCAATAGCCCAAACGCGCGCCGTCCAGATACAAATACAGGTGATAGGCATCGCACACGCGGCGGATCTCGGCTAGCTCGGCCTTAGAGTAAACCGTGCCGTATTCAGAAGGGCTGGAAAGGAACACCAGCTTGGGCTCGGTGAGGTAATCGGCTTCACCGCTTTGGCGATATCTTTCCGCCTCGGCGGCAATGGCCTTGGCCGTCAGCTTGGCGTTTTGGGCGGGCAGGGCCAGAATTTTGTGCCCGGTGTATTCGATCGAACCGGCCTCGTGGGCAAAAATATGCCCGCAGTCGGCACTGATCACACTTTGCCACGGGCGCAGCGCCGCGCCGATCAGGGTGGCGTTGGCCTGTGTGCCGCCGATCATAAACTGTACCTCGGCATCCTTGCCGCCCAGCTGTGCCAGAATGGCCTGGGCGGCTTTTTGGCACCATTCGTCTGCGCCATAGCCGGGGTAGCTGCAGGGTGTGGTTTCCTGCAGCGCCGCCATCACCTCGCTGCAGGCAATTTCGTTATAGTCGTTGTTCAAACGAATCATGGAAATTCTCCTTATCCAATCAGATTTTCAGCTCTACCCACTTGCCTCGGTAGAAGCGGATGCCCATAAATACAAAGCGCATGGCCTGATCGCCCAGAATGCCCAGCCAAATGCCGGTAAGCCCCAGCCCCAGCACGGATACCAGCAGCCAGGTCACGGCGGTGCGCACAATGCTTACGCTGATCAGCGAAACCAGCATGGTGTAGCGCACATCACCCGCACCCCGCAGGCAGCCCGTGAAAATAACCTGCGAAATCTGAAACAGCATCACCACGGCCAGAATACGCAAGATATCCTCGCCCATCACAATGATCTCGCGCTCTTTAAAGAACAGGCTGTAATACCATTTTCCCAAAAGCATCAGCAGCAGCGCCAGCACACAGCTGATGCCAAGGCCCAGCTTTTGGCAAAAAGCACCGTAGCGCTTGGCCTGATCGGGATTTTTTTCGCCCAGACTGCGGCCAATCAGCGCCACGGCAGCCACCTGCATACCATCGCCGAAGGCAAAGGTGAGGTTGAGCACATTCATGCCCACCTGATGTGCTGCAAAGGGGTCTGTGCCAAGGCTGGCGGCCATGAGTGCCGTGAACATAAAGCCCACGCGCATAAACAGGTTTTCGGCCAGGATGCTGCCCGAAAGCCCAAAAAGGCTTTTGAGCGATTCCAGCTCGGGCACAAGCTTATGGGAAAGGATATAGTGGATGCTCACAAAGCAGTCTACGGGCAGCAGCGAGCGCAGGCTCATGCAGCAGGCCACCACCGTGCCCAGCACCGTGGCCAGCGCCGCACCGCGAATGCCCAGCGCGGGAAAGCCCCAATGCCCGCCGATCAGCAGGTAGTTGCCGCACATATTCACAATGCTGCTGGTCACATTGGTGGTCATGGCAATGCGGGTGTTGCCGCTGCCCCGCTGGGCGGCGTTGACGCAAAGCGAAACCACATTGAACACCATGCCGCCCATAATGATCTGAAAATACGCCACGGCATCGGCGTGAGTGTCGGGCTGGCTGCCGCAAAGGTTTACAATGGGCCCGGCCAGAGTTACACAAATGGCGGTGATCACCGCACAGGCCGCCAGCGAAAATGTGAGCGCGGTGGCAAGAATATGCCCGGCGCTGTCACGGTCGCGCTGGCCGCGGCGGCGGGCCACCAAAGCCGAAACCGCAACATTGGTGGCCATAAAAAGCGCAAAGCCCAAAAATTTGGGCTGCACGGTAAGGCCCACGGCGGCCACCGCCGTGCTGCCCAGGCTGCTTACCATCAGGGTGTCGATCATACTGGCCAGCGCCACAAAAAAGCTTTCCAGCACGGCCGGCCACGCCATGCGCAGGGTCTCGCGCATCAAACTGGGGGGATGCGCTGCATTGCTTTGCATGAAATACGCCTCTTTTCCTTGGGCACTGCGGCCCGAAATTCTGTAAAACAATATCGTTTCAGGGTATATACAATTTTATTGTACAACAAACACCCCTCTTGTTTCAACAGGAAAAGCCGCCATGCGGCGGCAAAGAAAAAAACAGATGAAATCTTACAAAACCGGTGGGAAAATAAAATGAAAAGCTTGAAAGCCCATAAAAAATATATTATATTTTTAAAATACCTATAAAACACCACAAAACCGTGCGTAAGCGCAAAAGGCTTACCCGAAGAATACAACCATTACACACAAAGGAGAGAATGCCCCATGAACGGCGCACAGGCCATTGCAAAGTCCCTGCAGATGCAGGGCGTAAAAACGGTTTTCGGCTACCCCGGCGTAGCCATTTGCCCGGTATTCGACAGCTTGCTCGAAACCGATATTCATTCCGTGCTGGTACGCATCGAGGCCAACGCAGCGCACATGGCCAGCGGCTTTGCGCGCTTGAACGGCAAGGTGGGCGTGGCCATCTGCACCAGCGGCCCGGGCGCCACCAACCTGATCACCGGCATTGCCACGGCCTATGCCGACAGCATTCCGCTGGTGTGCATTACCGGCCAGGTGAACAGCGCTTTGGTGGGCAGCGATGTGTTTCAGGAGGCTGACATCACCGGCGCTGCGGAAAGCTTTGTAAAGTACAGCTATCTGGTGCGCAAGGCAGGGGATATTCCCCGTATTCTGCGCGAGGCCTTTTACATTGCAGCCAGCGGCCGCCCCGGCCCGGTGCTGGTGGATGTGCCCATGGATGTGCAGCTGGCCGAGGTGAAAAAGTTCGTGTGGCCCGAGGAAGTGAATCTGCGCACCTACAAGCCCACCTATAAGGGCAACACGGCGCAGCTGAAAAAGCTGATGAAGGCCCTTGCGGCCAGCCGCCGCCCCATTTTGTGCACCGGCGGCGGTGTGCATTTGTGCCAGGGCGCTGGGGTGGTGCGCGCCTTTGCGGAAAAATACAATATCCCCGTGATCTCCACCATGATGGGCATCGGCACCATGCCCACCCAGCATCCTTTATATATGGGTATGCTGGGCAACAACGGCGGCATGGCGGCCAACCGGGCCGTGGTGGATGCCGATCTGGTGATCATGGCGGGCGCGCGCCTGGCAGACCGTGCTTTGAGCAACCCCACCGAGCTGTTCAAGGGCAAAACGCTGGTGCATATTGATGTCGACCCCGCCGAGATCGGCAAAAACGCGCCGGTGAGCATTCCCATTGTGGGGGATGTAAAGGCCGTGTTTGAAGAGCTTTTGACTATGGAGCCCGTGGAATGCACCACCGAGGCATGGCGGCAGACCCTGCGTGTGTACCGCCAGAAGCCCAGTGCCCGCAAAGCCCCCGAGCGCCTGGTCGATCCGGCTGCCTTTGTGCGCACCCTCAGCCTTTCCATGCAGGAAAATGCGGTGTATGTGGCCGATGTGGGCCAAAACCAGATCTGGAGCTGCGCCAACATCGTTATGCGGGAAGGCCGCCTGATGACCAGCGGCGGCATGGGCACCATGGGCTATGCCATTCCGGCAGCCGTGGGCGCACAGCTGGCCGATCCGGCCCGGCAGGTGGTGGCCGTGTGCGGCGACGGCTCGTTCCAGATGAGCATGATGGAACTGGCCACCATGAAGCAGGAAAACTGCCCGGTGAAGATCGTGGTGATGAACAACGGCTATCTGGGCATGGTGCGCGAGTATCAGCAAAACGCCTACGATCGGCGCTATGCCATGGTGGAGCTGAACCATTTTCCCCGGCTGGACAAAATGGCCGAAGCCTATGATCTGCCTTATATCCGCATTGAAAATATGCAGGAAATGCCCGACAAGGTGAAGCAAATGCTGGAAACGCCCGGCGCGGTGCTGCTGGAATGCCTGATCGACCCCATGGATGTTGTGAAAAACTGAGAAAGGAGTGTAAACCCATGAAACGAATTTTTTCTGTACTGGTGGAAAACCGCTCCGGTGTGCTGACCAAGGTGAGCGGGCTGTTTGCCCGCCGCAGCTTTAACATTGACAGCCTGGCCGTGGGCGAAACCGAAAACTCCGAAGTGTCGTGCATGACCATTGTTTCCAGCGGCAGCGAGCGCACGATGGAGCAGATCGAAAAGCAGCTGAACAAAAAGCTGGATGTGATCAAGATCCGCAGCTTTGAAAACTGGCAGGCCGTGGCGCGTGAGCTGTGCCTGGTCAAGGTGCGCTACAACCGCTCCAACAAAATGGAGATCATGGCCACCTGCTCGCTGGCCGGTGCGCAGATCGTGGACAGCAGCAAAAACATGATGCTGATCCAAATTTGCGATACGCCCGAAAAAGTGCAGGCCATGCTGGAGCTTTTGCACGGTGTCAGCATTGTGGAGGTGGCCCGCACCGGAACGCTGGCGCTGCCCGCCTGCGGTGTGAATCTGGATAAATAAAAGCGATAGAGCTTTTTGTTTGGGGCGTCGGCCAGCCTTAAAAACAGGCGCTGCCAAAGCGGCTTTGAACAGAGTGTATTTCAACCGAGGGCAAGATGAATAGTTTTCACTTTACAAATGAAACGGTTTAACTTATAATAAACGCAGTTCAAATGCGCAGCAGCAAGGCCAACCGGCCCCGGCCCGCCCGCCACAGAGAACTGCCGGTTGGTGCAAGGCAGTGCGAGGCCCCGGGCGCTTATCTCCTTGCAAGCAGCCGTGCCCAAAGAAATGTTTCCTGTAGGCGCGGACGGCAGGCTCCGTTATCAAAGCCAGCGGGCTGTTGGGCCTGCACAAAGGGGCTGCCCGGGCAGGGCGGCAAAAAGAGTGGTACCGCGGAAGCCGTGATATGCAAAGCTTTCGTCTCTTACAAGGTAAAACACTTTGTGGGGCGAAGGCTTTTTTATTTGCCCCGCGTTGGCAGCGGAAAGGATAGGAAATAACATTATGGTCACTTTGGATAAGATCTACCACGCCGGATTTGTGCTGAAGGATGTAGCCCGCAAAACCGATCTGATCGCGGCTCCCCGCCTGAGTAAAGAGGCACAGCTGTATTTAAAAACCGAAAACCTGCAGGTGACCGGCAGCTTTAAGGTGCGCGGCGCTTATTATAAGATCAGCCAGCTCAGCGAGGAAGAGCGCAGCCACGGCATTGTGGCCTGCAGCGCCGGAAACCATGCGCAGGGCGTGGCACTGGCCGCCACCAGTATGGGCATTAAAAGCGTGGTGTGCATGCCGGACGGCGCACCCATTATGAAGGTGGAAAGCACCAAGCGCTTGGGCGCGGAGGTGTGCCTGGTAAAGGGCACTTATGACGATGCCCACGACAAAGCCGTGGAGCTGCAGGAAAAAACCGGCATGACCTTTATCCACCCCTACGACGATGATTATGTGATCGCCGGGCAGGGCACCATCGGCCTGGAAATTCTGGACCAGCTGGAGGATGTGGATGCGGTGATCGTGCCCATCGGCGGCGGCGGGCTGATCTCGGGCGTGGCCTTTGCCATCAAGAGCCTGCGCCCCGAGTGCAAGGTGTACGGCGTGCAGGCGGCGGGGGCACCCAGTATGTTCAACGCCTACCGTGACCATAAGTGGGAATCGCTGGACCGTGTTTCCACCTTTGCCGACGGCATTGCCGTGAAAAATCCCGGCGAAACCACCTTTGAAATGGTGGAAAAATATGTAGACGATATCGTGACTGTGAGCGAGGACGAAACCGCCGCAGCCATTCTGGCGCTGATCGAAAACCAAAAGCTGATCGCCGAGGGCGCAGGTGCTGTTTCGGTGGCCGCAGCCATGTTCGGCAAGCTGCCCATTCAGGGCAAAAAAGTGGTGTGCCTGATCAGCGGCGGCAACATTGATGTGAACATTCTTTCCCGCGTGATCACCCGCGGCCTTGTGATGAGCGGCCGCAACGCCAACCTGATGATCGCTTTGGAGGATAAGCCCGGCCAGCTGCAGCAGGTGAGCGAGATCGTTTCCTCGTGCGGGGGCAATGTGGTTTCGGTGCATCACGACCGTGCCGACACCAACATGGCCATCTCCAGCTGCTTCCTGAAGCTGGGGCTGGAAACACGCGACCAGCAGCAGATCGACGAGATCCGAAACGCACTTACCCAGGCAGGCTTCCAGCTGGTGACCGAGCGCGCCTGAAAAGCGGGCGCCGGGCCGCATTTGCATTGAATTTTTTCACGGAAAAGCTATAATAAAAAGTAACCCGAGAAGCTTGCTTGAATTCCATCGGATGACAGGAACAAGGAATAAAAAGGAGAGAATACCATGAATGCAAAGCTGATTTCCACCCCCAACGCTCCCGCTGCCATTGGCCCCTACAGCCAGGCACTGGACCTGGGCAATGTTGTATATTGCAGCGGCCAGATTCCCATTGTGCCCGCCACGGGTGAGCTGGCCGAGGGCCTGCAGGCACAGGCCGAGCAGGTGTTTGCCAACATTGAAGCCGTGCTGGCGGAGGCTGGCCTCACCATGGCCAATGTGGTAAAAACCACGGTATTCCTTACCGATCTGGCGGATTTTGCCGCCGTGAACGAAATTTACGCCAAGCATTTCACCACGCCTTATCCCGCCCGCAGCTGTGTGCAGGTGGCCGGGCTGCCCAAGGGCGCAAAGCTTGAGTGCGAAGTGATGGCTGTGCGCTGAGCGCCGCGCCGAAAGAGGGAAAGTATGATGGATCTGCACTATATGGATCAGCGCCTGCGCAGTCTGGTGATCTTTCGCGAACTGCTGATGGACCCGGTGATCGCCGGGTTTGAGGTTGTGCTGGCCATGGCCGATGAGGACGATGGCGATGCCTTTGCCACCGCTTGCGCCGAGTTTGAAAGCAGCCTGTTTGAAAGCACCGAAAGCTGGACGGATTATCTGTGCAATGCCGTGCTGCAAAGTGAAAATGTGTGTGTGCGCCGCAAGGCGCATGGTGAGCTGAGCCCCGTTCTGGCCGACAGCCTGCAGCGGGAACTGGCCCTGCTCAACGAGCTGGCCGGGCTGACACTGGAGGAAATTCTGGCGGGTATGGAAAATGCCCCCGACTTTTTTGCCGCCTGGACCACCCACCCCTGTGACCTGCCCGGTGAGTATGCCCGCCGCATGAACGAGGTGTCGGTGAAGGGCTACGGTATGTTTGCCCGCTACCATGTGTTTGTGGTGGAGGATGGGCAGCTGGTGCCCGTAAAGCACCCCGACCCGCAGCGCCTGAGCGAATTGCCCGGCTACGAAAAAGAGCGTGAAAAGGTGATCGCCAACACCGAGGCGCTGCTGGAAGGCCGCCCGGCCAACAATGTGCTGCTGTACGGCGATGCCGGTACGGGCAAATCCAGCGCCATCAAGGCCATTGCCAACGAATATGCCCCCCGTGGGCTGCGTCTGGTGGAAGTGAAAAAGAACCAGCTGTTCCAGATCCCCGATCTGATGGATCAGCTGGCCTCGAACCCGCTCAAATTCATTTTGTTTATCGATGATCTGAGCTTTACCACCAACGATGACAATTTTGCCGCCCTGAAGGCCATTCTGGAGGGCAGCGTGGGCGGCCGTGCGGGCAACATTGCCGTGTATGCCACCAGCAACCGCCGCCACCTGATCAAGGAAACGCTGGAGGACCGCTCGGGCAGCGATATTCACGAAAGCGATACCCGGCAGGAATTGATGAGCCTTGCCGCCCGCTTTGGCCTTACCGTGACCTTTGGCCAGCCGGACAAGAGCCGTTTTGTGCAGATCGTATCGGATCTGGCAGCGCAGTACGGCGTGGGCGAGGACCCCGAAAAGCTGATCGTAAAGGCCGAAGCCTTTGCCATTCGCGCAGGCGGCCGCAGCCCCCGTGTGGCCAAGCAGTTTATCGAGCTGTGCAAGGCCGGAGTTTTACAATGAGTGCAGAATGCAAAGAACACAGGAGAAGGAGATCGAAGTTCCCATGATCTTGAATGGCTCTCAAATATTTGTGGAGGTGCTGGCAGAGCAGGGCGTGGACACACTGTTCGGCTATCCCGGCGGCGCAGTGCTGAATCTGTATGATGAATTGTACCGCAACCAGCATCGCATCCACCATGTGATGACGGCCCACGAGCAGGGCGCCAGCCATGCGGCCGACGGATACGCCCGCGCCACCGGCAAAACCGGTGTGGTGCTGGCCACCAGCGGCCCGGGCGCTACCAATCTGGTAACGGGCATTGCCACCGCCTATATGGACAGTGTGCCCATGGTGGCGTTTACGGGCAATGTGGGCACGCCCGTGCTGGGCAAGGATGCCTTTCAGGAGGCTTATATCGAGGGCATCACCATGCCCATTACCAAGCACAACTACACGGTGCGCCGCGTAGAGGATCTGGCCGACACCATGCGGGAAGCCTTCCGCATTGCCCAAACCGGGCGCAAGGGCCCCGTGCTGGTGGATATTCCCAAGGATATCACCGCCGCCAGCTGTGAATTTACCCCCGCAGCCCCGGCGCAGATCCCCCAGATGACCGACTACGATGCTGCGGCGCTGGCCAAGGCGGCTGAGCTGATCAACAGCGCCAAGCGCCCTGTTGTGTATTTCGGCGGCGGCGTGGCCGTGAGCGAGCAGGGCTGCACAGCGCTGCGTGCCCTGATCGAAAAGGCCGATATGCCCGCCACCTACACCCTGATGGCAGCCGGTGTGCTGAACTACGGCGATGCCCGCAGCCTGGGGCTGATTGGTATGCACGGCACCTACACCGCCAACAAAACCGTGGACAGCGCCGATCTGGTGCTGGCCATCGGCACCCGCTTTTCAGACCGTGTGGCCCTGAACCCCGGCAAGTTTGCCGCCAATGCCCAGATCGTGCAGATCGATATCGATGCCAGCGAGGTGGACAAAAATGTGCCCGTGGCGCTTTCGGTGGTGGGCGATGCCGCAGTGGTGCTGAAGGCGCTGCTGCCGCTGGTGAAGCAAACCGAACACAGGGAATGGTTTGCGCAGATCGCCCAGTGGCAGGCAAACGATTACCAGCCCAAGGACAGCGAAACCGTTTTGAAGCCGCACCAGATCATTCGCGAGGTGTGCGATATGACAGGCCCCGACACCGTGTATGTCACGGATGTGGGCCAGCACCAGATGTGGGCTGCCCAGTATGTGCGCCACGCCAAACCGCGGGGATTTTTAACCAGCGGCGGCCTTGGCACCATGGGCTATGGTTACGGCGCAGCCATCGGCGCGCAGGTGGCGCTGGGCAAAAACCAGCGGGTGATCCACTTTACGGGCGACGGCTCGTTCCACATGAATCTCAACGAGTGCTGCACCGCCGTAAGCTATGAACTGCCCATCATTACGGTGATCTTCAACAATCAGGTGCTGGGCATGGTGCGCCAGTGGCAAACCGTGTTCTACGGCAAGCGCTATTCCAGCACCGATCCCCACCGCAAAACCAATTATGTAAAGCTGGCCGAAGGCTTTGGCGCCAAGGGCTATCATTGCGAAACCATGGCCCAGTTCCGTGCCGCCATGGCCGAGGCGCTGCAAAACAGCGGCCCCAGCTGGATCGAATGCTGCATCGACAAGGATGAAAAGGTTCTGCCCATGATCCCTCCCGGCGGCGGCGTGCAGGACATCACCATGCAGGACTAAGGAAAGGGGAAAACACAGTATGGAAAATCAGCAAAAGTATCCCCGCAAGGTCATCAGCATTCTGGTGGAAAACCACTACGGCGTGCTGGCCCGCATTTCCAGCATGTTCAACCGCCGCAGCTTTAATATTGACAGCATTGCGGCTTCGGAAACCATCGACCCCGAGATCACCCGCATTACCATTACGGTGCATGTGGATGAAAATATGCTCAAGCAAATGCTTTTGCAAACCCGGCGGCTGGAGGAAGTGCGCGAGGCCTTTGTGCTGGACGGCGACAGCCTGCAGCGCGAGCTGCTGCTGATCAAAATAGCAGCGGACCGAGAAAATTTGCCAAGCCTGCGCGATATTGCGGGGGTGTATAAGGCCAAGATCATTGATCTTTCGCCCGACAGCCTTGTGATGGAGCTTACCGGCAAGCCCGAAAAGATCGATGGCTTTTTGAATATGATGAAAAGCTACGATATTTTGGAAATGTGCCGCACCGGCATCACGGCCCTGGAGCGCGGCACCGACCGCATTCCCGGAAAAAAATAAAAAAAGCATTCCCCGCCCGTTTTCAAACTGAGCGGAAAATGATATAATTCACTTGTATTTGATTCGTTTTTTTAATCAGAAAAGGAGAGACTGAAATGGCTATCAAAAAGTATTATGATTCTGACTGCAATCTGGGCGTGCTGGATGGCAAAACCGTTGCTGTGATCGGCTTTGGCTCCCAGGGCCATGCTCATTCTGAAAACCTGGCTGAGAGCGGCGTGAATGTCGTTGTCGGCCTGCGCAAGGGTTCTTCTCACTGGGAAAAGGCTGCCAAGTTTGCTGAGACCCATGCCAACTTCAAGGTTATGGAAGTTGAGGAAGCTGCCAAGGCTGGCGACATTGTGATGATGCTGGTTCCCGATGAGCTGTGCGCAGACATCTATAATAAGCAGATCGCTCCTTACATGACCGAGGGCAAGGCTCTGGCATTTGCTCACGGCTTCAACATCCACTTCAAAACCATCGTGGCACCCAAGAATGTGGACGTGATCATGATCGCTCCCAAGGGCCCCGGCCACACCGTGCGCCGCCTGTACACCGAGGGCGAGGGCGTGCCCAGCCTGATCTGCGTGGAGCAGGATTACACCGGCAAGGCTAAGGACATCGCTCTGGCTTATGCTTCCGGCATTGGCGCAGGCCGTGCAGGCATTCTGGAAACCACCTTCAAGGAAGAAACCGAGACCGATCTGTTCGGCGAGCAGGCAGTTCTGTGCGGTGGCGTTTCCGAGCTGATCCATGCTGGCTTCGATACTCTGGTTGAGGCTGGCTATGCTCCTGAAATGGCTTACTTCGAGACCTGCCACGAGATGAAGCTGATCGTTGACCTGATCAACGAGGGCGGCTTCTCCAAGATGCGTTACTCCATCTCCAACACCGCTGAGTACGGCGACTACCGCACCGGCAAGCGCCTGATCACCGAGGAGACCCGCAAGGAAATGAAGAAGGTGCTCACCGAGATTCAGGACGGCACCTTTGCCAGCGAGTTCCTGACCGAGATGAACCCCAACGGCGGCCGCAAGACCCATTTCCTGGCAAAGCGCCGCATGGAAGCCGAGCTGCCCATCGAGAAGGTGGGTGCCGAGCTGCGCCAGATGATGAGCTGGCTGAAGAAGTAAGATTTCTCTTACCAAAACAAAAGCCTTCGGGCCGGGGGCAAAATTGCCCCCGGCCTTTTTGAATGGGCGGCGCAGCAGCCCGGCCGCCCCGAATCGAGATTTGAAAAGGAGAATCCCCCAATGCGCAGTGATAATGTGAAAAAGGGTGCCGAGCGCGCCCCCAACCGAAGCCTGTTCTATGCGCTGGGCTACACCCAGGAGGACCTGGAAAAGCCCCTGATCGCCGTGGTGAGCGCACACAGCGACATCGTGCCCGGCCACATGAATCTGGACAAGCTGACCGATGCCGTGAAAATGGGCGTTGAAGCCGCAGGCGGCACCCCCTTTATGGTGCCCGCCATCGGCGTGTGTGACGGCATTGCCATGGGCCACATCGGCATGAAATACAGCCTGGCCAGCCGCGAGCTGATCTGCGACAGCGTGGAAACCATGTTTATGGCCCACCAGTTCGATGGTATGGTGCTGGTGCCCAACTGTGATAAGATCGTGCCCGGCATGGTGATGGCGGCTGTGCGCATGAATGTGCCCGCCGTGGTGTGCAGCGGCGGCCCCATGCTGGCAGGCACCTACAACGGCCACGAATCCAGCCTGAGCCAGATGTTTGAGGCAGTGGGCGCCTACAAGGCCGGTATGATCGATGAAGCCAATCTGGAGGAATGCACCCAGAATGTGTGCCCCAGCTGCGGCAGCTGCAGCGGTATGTACACCGCCAACAGCATGAACTGCCTGTGCGAGGCCATCGGCATCGGTCTGCCCGGCAACGGTACCATTCCGGCGGCTTACTCCAAGCGCCTGCAGCTGGGCCGCAAGGCGGGCGCAGCCATTATGGAAATGGTAAAGCGCAACATCACGGCCCGGGATATCATCAACGAGCGCAGCATTCGCAACGCGCTGACCTGTGATATGGCTTTGGGCTGCAGCACCAACACCGTGCTGCACCTGCTGGCCATTGCGCAGGAGGCCGGCTGCCCCATTGATCTGAAGCTGTTCAACGAGATCAGCGCCAAAACCCCCAACCTGTGCCATCTGGCCCCGGCAGGCCCCACCCACATGCCTGAGCTGTTTGCCGCAGGCGGCATTCCCGCCGTGCAGGCCGAGCTGGCCAAGAAGGGCCTTCTGGATCTGGACTGCCTTACCGTGACCGGCAGAACCGTGGGCGAAAACATTCGAGGGGCCGTAAACCTGAACCACAATGCCATTCGCCCCATCGAGAATCCCTTCAGCCCCACCGGCGGTTTGCAGATCCTGTGGGGCAATCTGGCCCCCAACGGCTGCGTGGTCAAGCGCAGCGCTGTGGCCCCCGAAATGCAGCAGCACACCGGCCCCGCCCGTGTGTTTGACAGCGAGGACACCGCCATTGCAGCCATTTATGCAGGCGAGATCCACCCCGGCGATGTGGTGGTGATCCGCTACGAAGGCCCGCAGGGCGGCCCCGGTATGCGGGAAATGCTCAATCCCACCAGCGCACTGGCCGGTATGAAGCTGGATACCACCGTGGCGCTGATCACCGATGGCCGTTTTTCGGGCGCAAGCCGCGGCGCAGCCATTGGCCATGTGAGCCCCGAGGCCATGGCAGGCGGCCCCATCGGATTGGTGAAGGAGGGCGACTCCATTACCATTGACATCCCCGCCGCCAGCATCACACTGAATGTGAGCGATGCTGAGCTGGCCGAGCGCAAGGCAGCTTATGTGAAGCCGGAGCCCAACATCAAAACAGGCTGGCTGAGCCGCTATGCCCGCTTGGCCGCCGGTGCCGATAAGGGCGCTGTGATGCAGTAAACTAAGCACAAAGGCATAAGGCAACACCGCACAATTCCCGGCTGACGGCTTAAGCACCGCTCCGGCGGCTGCGGCACGGCATCTGCGTTGCCAAA
>ERZ1034915.222-NODE-222-length-39343-cov-74.051339_pt1 | contig 39343 bp, 43 predicted proteins | sample MGYA00520592_ERZ1034915 | MGnify/ENA primary metagenome ERZ1034915 (study PRJEB33766, sample SAMN09781787) | gut metagenome | biome: gut microbiome | host: Homo sapiens | place: Madagascar | study: EMG produced TPA metagenomics assembly of the PRJNA485056 data... | reverse complement strand
CGTCGCGTTCATGCCCGTCTGGTCATAGAGCCCTTTTCGCGGCGGCGCCGCCGCGCCTGTCCGGTCGGGATCGATGGTCCCCTGCAGAGACGAGCTGTTTGCGCTCCCGCTTTTCGCCGCTGCGGCAGCCGCGGCGTACTGGTTATTCGCAGCGTTTCTCGCCTCCTGGTTTTTCAGCGCATCGGCGTACAGCAACTCGTCCCCGGTCGCTGGCTGCTTATTGGCCTGCTTGTTCACCCAATCCCAAAAGTTAGCCATCCTTCTTCTTTCCTCCCTGATACCGAACGCACTTCGGGTTGCGGCACTCCCATTCCGCCGCGTTCTTTTTCGTCATCTCAATGCCGCATTTCGGACACTTCATGCCGTCGGCGCACCTCCCAGCAGCGGCAGCGTCTGCGCCCCCGGTATCGCTCCGCCGGCGGCCGCCTCGCCGAGCGCTCCCGCTCCGCCGCCTCCGGCGGATTCCGGCATAGCCGGTACGGCGAACCTCTGCTGCCATTCGTTGATGATCTCCTGCTTGCCCGGCAGATCGATGAGCTCAAGCTGCGCGGCAAACAGCTTCCAGTTCTCCGCCGTGATCTGGCTCTGCGTGAGCGTCTGCAGCGCCTGCAGCGTCTGCGCCTTGCCGTGGGCGATGCTGTCGCCCGCCGTGATCGTCACGTCCACGCGCGGGAAGTACTGCCACTCCTCGCGCACAACGTTTCCGGCCCCGTCCAGCACCTTCGGCATGACCGCCGTGAAGCTGTCAGCGTTGAACGGCATTGCCTGCGGCGCGCGGTCCTTCATCTCGTCCGCGCCGATGAACAGCATCCTGTCGTCGTCGAAGAACTCGAGCGCCAGCCAGTCGAGCAGCTCATACAGCCGCTCGAACCCGGCATCGCGGTCCGCGCCCTTGATGTCCGCCTGGCTCTGCGCGTCCTGCCGCATCATGGCAAGGCCGGTCGCCGTCGTAACCTTGGTCGTTTCCCTGCCCTGATTGATGTCGTAGTTTCGGCTGGCGCGCTCGATCTGGCTTTTGAAGAACTCCACGCCCATCGCGCCGTTCGCTATGCTCTGCAGTCCGCCGAGCCGCTGCACGCCGCCCATGCGGTTCTGCTTGAGATGGATCACCGCGCCCGGCTCGTTGGTGAACTCCTCGCCGTCGGCAAGCGCGCTGTCCTCCACAAGAATGATGTCGTTTGCGAGGAACGTGTCGTTCAGAATGCTCATAGCGAGCTTCCGGTCGGCCGCGTCCACAAGCTCGAGTATCGGCATGAGCTCGCTTTTGTTCCAGAAGCTGTTCTCGTCCTGAATGCGCCAGTAATGCACGAATGGGAAGAGACTGTTCTGCTTGCATGTGCGTTTCCAGTAGTTCGGGATGTACCGCAGCTCGCGCCCTCCCGCGAGGATCGAGCATGCCACCGCTCCGGCGGGCACTCTCTCGCCGTCCTCCTCCGTGTCGCACGGCTGCCGGAACCAGTGCTCGAGCACCTGTACCGTGTCGTCCAGATCGTTGATGGCCGTCGTGAGATCGAAAACTCCGGCGCGGGAAACGTAGTCCTCCGTGAGAATGTCGTCCGCCGTCAGTCCCAGCTCCTCCAGCTCGCGGCGGAACACCTGGCAGAACTTCACCTTGTGCATCGTGTACACATAGTCCACATACTGCCCGTCCTGCAATCCGCCGTCGCGGATGGCCGGGTCGGGGAAGATGGCCTCCGTCGGTATGTCCCGGATGCGGATGTCGCCCTCGTTCACGCCGCAGCGCATGTCCCTGTCCCAGTACGCTTTCCAGAAGGCGTCGCCGAGCTTGAGAAGCCGGCGCTCGTTGCGTGTATTCATATCGGAGAGCCGGTTGTTCTCGATGATGTAGCGCACGGCAAACTCGCGCTGCTTCGCCTTGGCGCTGTCGAGATCGTCGTCGCGCCCGCGAAACTCCGGCTCCGGCACATTCGGGTTGATCTGCGTCTCCACGAGGATGTACGGATCCGGCATGTTCGCCGGGATCCACGGAACATCGTTCGCCCGGCAGTACTCGACCATCTCCTTCGTCGCGTCGTGGATGCCGTTGTAGTAGTCGTTGCACTTCTCCCACTCGATCTCCACGGCGGTGCGGGCGTTCTTCGCCCGGCGGAACAGCGCGTCCGCCGTCTCCTCGCGCATCTCGCGGCTGGAGTAGTCGTACCCGACGATCACCCGCTCATTGCTCTGTTTCTTCTTTCGCATGTTATACCCCCAAGATTCGGTTCACTTCGCCCTGCACGAGATCGTAAAACCACGCGCCGAGCTTCTGCTTTCGCTCCTCGCCGTTGCCCCACTTCCCGTCGAGCACCTCCTGCGCCATTGCCGGAATGCTCACAGTCATTCCTTCCTTTTCGTCGGGGCGGGGCTCTGCTCCGCCCGCCGCTCCATCGTCGAAATAGGACAGCGGGACATGCATGATATCAAGGTCGAGCGGCTCCCCGCGGTACTGGTGAAAGATGCATTTCCCAGTCAGATCGGGATAATGCTCCCCGTCGTTCCAGCCCCACGCGGCGATCCATTTGTCATACCCCGTATCCCCGATTCGGTTTTCAAACCAGTCGAGATTTGCGTACACGCCGGTTTTGTTCCCCGCGTCTTCCATAGCCGCGCAGAACGCTTTGCACATCGCGGTGATCGTCTCGTTAGACGGAAAGCCGTTATATGCCTTGTACCCGTCCGCGTCCTCCATATCAAACCAAACGCCGAGCCGGGGCTTCCGGCCATTGAGGAAGCGCAGACAAGCCTCCGCCTCCTGCCGTGCCTGCGCCTCGTTGAGCGCGTAAGAATACCAGTAAAGCCCCCACGGAATGCCGAGCTTCTCGCACTTTGCGATGTTCCGCTCCGCCCACGGGTCCGCGCTCGTCCAGAACCCGCCGCGGAGGATGACAAAGCCGTCTTTATAGGGCGTCAGGTCCATGTCGCCCTGCCACTGGGAAATGTCGATACCGTTCATTTCCATATACCTCCTGCTTTGAATTTTGCCGACGCATTTTTCCATGCGCCGCCCTTGCGGTAGAGCATCGCCTGCTTCCACGTCCCGCCGGTCTTGAAGTACAGCACATCGCCGACCGGCTCCGGTACGGCAAGAGTGACCGGGCTGTTTGCCGTAGTCGGTCTGTGCCCGCTGGTCATTCCGGCAGTCACCGTCGCGCCGGTATACGTTGACGGAAGCGTGTAGTAATAAGTAGCGGCAAGATAATAGCCGCTGCCGTAATTGTACGCTTCGCTCGGGCCGAACTCGTTTTCCATGCCGTTGCTGCCCCAGGGGATGTACGCCGCTTTGTTTGCCGCTCCCCATCCCATGATTGCGTTGGAGTACATCTTTATCCGCACACAGACAGAGTTGTCGGAAAGCCGCGTAACAGCGCATTTGGAATAGTAGGCATAGCCGTACTTTCCTTGGTTATACATGCTAACAATCTCGCCGGATACTTCCTCGCTCCATCCCGCCACATTCGTTGGCTCTGCCGTGCTGAACGTTCCCATTCCGTTCACCTCACTCCGAATACATGAGATAAATATCCCCGTCCACGCCGAGACCGGCGCCCGGCTCCGTCGTTCCGGCGTAAATGTGCCGCACCTGATCGGCGGAAAGCCCGAACTTTGTATATGGGATATCGTTCGCGAGCTTCTCGGCGGTCACGGCGTTCGGCGCGAGCAGCGCCGTGATGATAGCACCCGCGGCGATCTTATCCGCCGTCACCGCGCCCGGCGCGATCTTCTGCGCCGTCACCGCACCCTGCGCGATGTGCGTTGCGAGCACCGAGAGCGCCGCGAGCTTATCCGTCGTCACCACCGCCGCGCCGAGCTGCGCCGTGCCGACGCTTCCCGCGCCGAGCTTCGTGCCGTCCAGCACCGGGAGGCGCGCCGCGTCCAGAACGCCGGAATTTATATCTCCCGCGCCATGCGTATGGCTCGCCGCCGCGCCGCCGAGAGCAACAGCCGTCACCTCCGCGGCGAGCTTTGCCAGCGTGATGCTCCCGTCCGTAACGCTTCCCTGCGTCACGTCCTGCATCGCCTGTACGATCTGCTCAAGCGCCGTCTGTACGTTCCCCGCCGAAAAGCCGGGGATGGTCGTGATGCCGAGCTGCGCCGCGGCAGTCGTTCCGGTCAGCTCGTCGAGCAGGGCGTTGAATTTTTCCCGCACCACCGCCGTCACGAGCGCGTCGAATACCTTCTTGTTCTGCGCCGCCGTGCCGGTCAGCTTGTCGGGCCGGCTCTGCACGCCGTTCGCGGCGATGGCGGCTTCCGTGATCTTCTGTTTCTGTATGCTCATGTCTTCACCTCTTCGCGTAATTGCCCGTCACATAATGCTTTGTGATCTGGAATATGCCGAACCCCTCGTTCGGCTCCTGGTTCCGGACGATGATCTGCAATCTCTTGTAGTTCTTCACCTTGCGGTTGAGGAAGATCTCCTGCGGGCTCTCGTCCGTGTTGAACGTGATGCGCTCAAAGTCGATGTCGGAAAAATCCAGAATGTCCATCGGCTTTCCGGCTACCTTCTTCTCATGCCCGCCGGTGCGGTCGGCGCGGATATACACCTCGGCGCTCGAGCGCGCATACGGCTTGATCGTCACGCAGCAGCCGCGCTTTAAAAGCGTCTTGAGCACGGCGGGCGTGCCGTCATCGTCGTACTTCGTCGCCCACACCGCGGAGATGGCCGCGCCGTCGTCGCTGTACCGGCTCATGTCCTCGATGTCCGTGTTGAGCTTGCAGATCCGCCCGTCCGCCGTGCCGAAGTACAGCGATTCCTCCGCGCCCGCTCTCCGGTTGAGCCAGCAGGAGGCCGGGATGTTCTCAAAATAGTATCCTTCATACACATAGTCTCCGAGCGCCGCGCTCCGGTAGGTCTTGTTCTGCCGCCCGTCCAGCGCGTAGACGTGGCCGTTCGGGAGAGCAAGCATATACATGCCGTTCCATATCACCGCCTCGGCCTTTTCCCGCTCCGGCTCGTCGTTGAGCCTGTTGTTCACATAGAAGCTGCGCCCCTGCGTGATCTTCTCGCTCGTGTAGCTGTTCGTCGCAACTGCCATAACTCCGTTGCGGGATAGGAACAGCGGATCGTCCAGAAGAGAAGCGAAGCTCCCCGGCGCAATGGAGCCGACGCCCGCCACGGCCTGCTGCTGCGGCTGCGCGATCTCGCTGTCCTGCAATTCTGCGGTGCGCAGATAGATCGTGCTGTCCTGCCCGTTATCCTCCTTCACGATGCCGAGCGACCTTCCGAGACGGCAGTACCCGAGGATCGCCGTGGCCTCGCTCCCGACCTCGTTGTACAGCAGATCGGGGAAGTACGTCGGATCGTTCATCCCGCTCGTCCAGTCCACGTTCGGGAGCTCCTCGTTCCCGCTCAGCACCGCGCGGTCGTTCGTGCCGATGCCGTAGGTCGTGATGATCGTGCACTTGTCGATGCGGTCGGTGTATCCCGCCACCGTGTGCGGGAACTCCACCACCAGCCCGTCCTCCGAGCCGGCCGTCGGTTTTGCCGGAGCCGTGTTCATCTTTATGATGCCCTTCTCGCGGTCGAGCGTGAACGCCGTCGTCTCCTCGCCGAACACCCATGCGCGCACCGTGCCTGTCGCGTCGATGTCTCCGTCGAGCTGAAAGTCCGTCGCTGTGCCGTCGGTCTGAAAAGCGTTCTTTCGGTACGGCGTCAGCATGTTTACGTTCTCATAGCTCTGCCCGCCGCCCGTTGGGCTGCGCGTAATAACGGTCGTCGGAATGTAAGCATTCTGTGAGGCTCTGTGCGCCGCTGTGCCATCGTATACATAGAACCCAGCCCCTGTTACTATCCAGAGCTTCCCGGCCAGATACGCGGCGCGTGAGCGCCTCTCCGGCAGCCCTGTGAGTATCTCCGTCGGCGCCGTCTCGTCGTCCCAGGCGTAGAGCGCCGTGCCGATGTGCGCGAGCTTCTTCTCCGCGCCGTCAAACCTTCCGGCGAACAGGCCGTATACCGGCTTGTCCTTTTGCCAGAGCTTCCGCCAGCCGAGCCGCTTCTGCGGCATCCCACCGCCGTCCGCCACGATGTTCGTGCAAAGCGGGCTGCGGGAATAGTCCACGAGAGAGGGGTCTGTGGAAAAGTCCGCGCCGCGGAACGTCTTGTAGACGCTCTGCCGGATGCTCACCCCTGTTTTCTTCGCCATGGCTTACCCCCGGAAAAGGCTCTGCGCGATGCGCCGGTTCTCGCCCGGCTGCGTCGTTTTGAGAAGCGACACCTGATAGTTGTACATCTGCAGCATCGCCCCGTAGTCCATCACGAGATCGGGGAGGAGCTGCTGCGCCGCCACATAGTACGGCATGCACTCGCAGGCGTCCGGCGCGATCTCAAATTCGTAGCTGTCCGGCGCATCCGTCGGGATCGTCTGCGGCATGGCGAAATATTCGACCGTCACCTCCGCGTACCCCTCCTGAATGACGAGCTTCCCGCCCATCCACCGGAAGCGCCGTGTCGCATTCTTCCCGTCCGCCCATATCCGGTACAGCGAGTAGAAATTCTCCGGCATGGCGTATACGGTTTTTCCCAATGTTGGGACAATGACCTCCTCCCGGAGGATCTTCTTGATCTGCGCGAGCGTCTTCTGCGCCATGTCGAAAAACGCCGTCATCTTCTTCTCGATGTCCTCGTCGTGCTCGATCTCTCCGCCCGCGCTGTGCTCGTCGAGGAGCATGTATACCTTGTTTTTCGCTTCTCCGAGCGTCATATCGTTTCCTCCTTACCGCTCCTTCGTCTTGCCTCCCTCCCCGAGGGAGGTGGCTGCGGCAACGCCGCAGACGGAAGGAGTCGTTTTTTACTGAAAACAGGGCGAGTCACCCCGCCCTGTTTCCCTCACATAATCAGTTATCCGGCGGAGCTTCCTCGACCTCCGCCTTTTTCTCGGTGGTCTGCTTCAGGCGGTCCAGCAGCTTCATGAGGAAGTCCGGCATAGGCACGCCGATCTTCCCGCTGTTCTCCAGAATGGAGATGAGTTCGTTAATAATAAGCCACACGATCACCAGCAGACCTACAACGAAATTCACATCGAGCTGTACGCCGAGCTTGCCGCCGAGCATCGTGATGAGGTAGTCAACCCCCATACCCACGGCAACGATCATCAGATAGAAAACCTTCTTGATCACGCCCTGAATGCCCTTGCGGCTCGAAAGCTCCTTGTTCATCCACGCCGCCGTCATCCCCGTGACGTAATCGCAGATCATCACCGCGATGAGCACCGCCACCGGAACAACAAGCTGCTTGAAGTACGCCATCAGCGCCGCGGCTGCCGCGGTCACAATGGCCTTCCAGAAGTTGTCCATATCGTTTTCTCCTTTCAGTCCAGCAGCAGGAAGCGCACGTCCGTGGATGCCGCCGAGGCTACGACCGCCAGCTCTCCGGCGGCGAACGGCACCTGCAGCACCGTGTTGGCCGGAATCGGGAAGCCCGCCGCGGCGGTCAGCGCCTTGTTCGGGTCATACGGCGCGATATAAGCTACATTCGCGCTGTTGTTGGAAACCACGACGGTCTGACAGTGGCAGTCCACCCTCGTCTCTTTCGTGCCCGCCGAAACGGCGAGCACGCGGTCAATTTTCATCATATTCGTTTCCTTTCTCCCTCACGCGCTCCCGCTCCCCCCCTTGCCTCCCCTAACAGGGGAGGTGTCAGCCGGAGGCTGACGGAGGGGTTCGGCTCCCTTGTGCAAAGGGAGCTGTCGGCGCAGCCGACTGAGGGATTGTCGTCCCGGTATTAGCCGGGGTCACCAAAAATGATCTGTCTTGCGTCGCCCCAGCCCACGCCGAAGTCGGCATACGCGGTGTACAGATCGATCAGCGGGTTGTCCTGCGGGGACTGCAGCACCGTCGGGCGCGTGTTGTAGACGATGTTCACGAGCTCCTTCATCAGCCGGCGGTCGCACACCGCCCACTGCTTGCTCGTGAAGCCGTCCGCGCCGCCGCCCATGACGATGTAGCGCATGCCGTAGATGGGGTTCGCAGCGTTTGTTTCGTCGTCCGGATTCTGCATCGGCATCAGGCGGGAGTTCTCGCCGAACATCTTCTTCGCCTTCTCCTCCAGCTCGGGGGAGATGAGAACGGTGTCGAAGTCGCACAGGAACGGCAGACCGTCCGGCGTCACGAAGCGGTTGGCGCGCGCCTGCGCCGCGGTGATGGCCGCAACGGAGAACGCGTCCGTGGTGATGTTCGAGTAGGTCCCGCTCTCGCTGTCCGCTTCAAAACGGCGGCCCTTCGAGCCGCGGGAGGCGACAGGGTGCGCGGCGTTGGCCCAGCTCACGCCGTCGCCGCCGTTGTGGCGGCCGTCGGTGTTCCAGGCATTAGCGAACATGCGCAGCACATGCAGATAAACCGTCAGCGCCATGCTGTCACCGAGCTTCGAGCCGACCTTCTTCGTCTCGCCCATCTTGTCGATCTTCGCTTCCTTGTAGCCGACGGGGATGGATAGCGAAAATTCCTCCGGCGTGATGATGGTCTTGAAGCCGCGACGCAGCGAGCCGGTGTTCAGGTTGTTTCCGTCGTAAAGCGGCGCTTCGCCGTAGCCGCCGGAGCCGGTCAGCTCGTAGTCGATGCTCTTGGCGTTCACCTCGCCCACGACGGGCGAGAGCTTATTGAGGCGGTCGGCATACGAAAAGTCGAACGCCTTGCCGACAAACTTGTAGTTGTCGGTCGTCCATTTTCCAATATTAGCTGGCATTTCCTTTTCCTCCTTCTCAGGTCAGCGCATGGCCGATCGCCATGAGCTTGATGGTGCCGCGCTCGTAGTCGTGGCCGATGCAGCGCAGCTTCGTCGCGCCCACGGTCTTGAGCGTGATGCCGAGGCGCTTGTCGCCGAGACTCGCAACGCCGCCGATGGCAGCGCCGATCACGGGATAGACCTCGTACACGTCGCCCGCGCTCGGCGCGCCGCCGCTCGCCTTGGTCATCACCGTTCCGGTCTTGGCGTAGTCGGTAACGACGATCTGCGTGCCGAGCGCGTCGGTGTTCGTGCTGGACGCAGCCTTCTCCTTCAGCACAAGGACCGCGTTGTTGAAAGCGTCGTCTGCGGCACTCGCGTCCACATCGCCGGTCGCCGGCACGATGGTCGTGGCGCTGCCCGAGGCGGCCTTGATCGTCGGCGCGGCGCACTCAAAGATGAGCGTCGGGTTGTCGCATACGAGGATCCACTTGCCGTTCGCGCGCAGATTGAGCGCGTCCTCCGTGCCGGAGTGGAACTCCGCGGCAATGCCGAGGATGCCTCCGGTCTCCGCAGCGGCGGCCAGAACGACCTTGCCGCCGGAGAGCTTCACCACGGCGCCCGCGTCGATCACGGTCGCCGCGTCGATGGGATAATTGCGGGCGGTCTGCAGCACGCTGCCGCCGTCCGCATTCTGTACAGGATGCATGATGTTCTCCTTTCATCGTTCCAAAAAGTCTTTGGCGGTCATTTTCAGGTGCGGAAACTCGCGGTTCCATTCGTCAAGCTCCCTCTGCTGGGCGGCCGTCAGCCCAGCCGATACGCCGCCTCCGCCCGCTCCCGTGGAGCGTTCGGCTTTCCTGGCGGACTTCTCCACCGCCTTCGCGGCGGCTTCCTCTCCCACAAGCTCCTGCCAGTCGGCGTAGAGCTCGCTCAGCGGCTCCTTTCCGTACCGGCTGCCGCAGAACCTGCGGAACTTCGCGTTTCCGTCGAGCTTGGAGATATCCACGTCCGGATGCTCCCGGACGAATGCCGCGGCGTCCTGGGCGATCCAGTCCTTCTGCCGCTCTGCCTCGGCGTCGGCCTTCTCCCGCTCGGCCCGCTCGCGCTTCTGTTTTCGGACGACCTCTTTTGCGTCCTCTTCCTCTTCCAGATCCTGCACGGTGCGCCCGCTCTCCGCTGCGGCCTTCTTGAGCCGAGCCGTGCGCGCCTTGTCGGCATAGCTCTCCAGCACGTCCAGCGAGTCGATCGCCCCGCCGCCGTCCGGATCGCTTAATCCGAGCTTGGCAAGTGCGCTCTGGTAGCGCTCCTCGGCGCGGCGGAATCCGGCGGATTCCCCGGCTTTTCGCGCCGCCTGGTATCTGGCGTTCTCTTCCCGGCTCTGTCTGGCAGGTTCGGCGGGCTCCTGCTTCTTTTCGCCTGCGGTTTTCTCCGCTTCAGCGCCGGTCTCTGCGGTCACGACTCCGCCCTCCGAGCCCTCCTCCGGAGTTACGACTTCCATGATCTCGTCCATGTGGGTCCTTTCTGCGACTGTTCTGCCGTCGCCGCGATGTATTTTTCTTGCTGATTAAAGGCTAACCCGAAATTTCTGTCCGTGCTCGGCGACTTTTTTGTGAACTTTTCACGAATCGTCAAACCCATTGATACGACAGGCGGTTCCGGCCTTGAAAAAAGCAAAACCGGAGCAGTTTCCCGCTCCGGTCGAAAAATTTCTGTGAAATATTACTCGTAGTATAATAGCTGATCGCAGCGCACTCTCGCCTCCCGCTCCGTCCTCCATCTCGCCTCGCCCTCCGGGAGAGGTGGCGCGGCGCTTGTGCCGTGCCGGAGAGGGTCACCACGCCTTCCTCGCCCTCTTCTGCCGCTTCATCTGATCGATGAGCTTCTCCCGCGGCTTTTCCGGCTCCGTGAGCACCGTCATCCGCTGCTGATGCCGCGCCGCGTAGGTGATCGCCGCGCCCATCACAAGGTCGTCGTGCTTCCCGGCGAGCGCCTCCGGCCGGTGGTCCTCGTTGTAGCAGAACGTCAGCATTTCCTCGAGCAGCTCCCGGTCGGTGAACCACTCCGGATGCGAGGAGAACACCTCCACCAGATTCGCAATGGCCCGCGGGCGGCTCTGCCGGTCGGTGCGGAAGCCGTAGCTCTTCCTCATCTGCCGGGTGTAGGTGTCCTCCCGCTCGCGGCTGTACTGGTTCGGGTACTCCATCTCCTGCAGCTTCATCACCGGATACGTGGAGAAGTTCGTCTCTATGGCGACAAGCGCATCGTTGTAGAACCTCCCGAGTGCATAGATCTGCCGGACGTATTCCGGCTCGCTGTATTTCTGCCGCAGTTTGGCAGCGATCCTCCCCGTCACGTTGTCGATGACGATGGCCGTGAAGTAGTCCGAGCCCTCGCCCGCCGTGTCGCCGCCGAGCACATACGGAACGCCCTCCTCCGGCAGCTCGTAGAGCGTGATCGCGCCGGTCTCGCTCTCCGTCCACTCGCCGTCCGCAAACTCTCCGCGCCCGGCGGGCTCGGGCAGCCGTTCCAGCCGGAGCACGATCTGCTCGTTGTCGAATACGCCCGTGCCGCTGTGGAGAAACGCCTCGCCGGGAGAGGCGGGATACTCCTGCCGGAACATGTCCAGGCTCCCGCCGCAGTTGTTCGCAATGCACCAGCGCCGCCATTGCAGCTGCTCGTCCGTCAGCTGATAGGCGGCCTTGAGATCCCGCTCCTCCGGCGTCCATTCCGTCCCCGGAACTACCGGCATCGAGTAGTCCGGGTTTTCAAACCACGCGAAGAACACCGGCTCAAAGTCATTCTCCCCCGCAACGGCGGCGTCCCAGCGCTCCTTGAAGTCCTCAAAGCCGTTCGCCGTGCTCTCGATGACGACCATCGTGCCCGGCAGACTCGGCACGGCCTGTAAGATACCGGCAAGCGTGGAGGCTTTCCCGTCCGCGCCGTCCGGCCAGAAGGCGTACTCCGAAAGATGCACACATTGCAGCGTGTCGCTTCGTCCGATGCCGCGCCCGCCCGCCGTGGCGCAGCGGATCCGGGAGCGCAGTCCCGGCCTTGCCTCCCGCTCGCTGCGGAGCTTGGAGGGGTTCTCGAATACCAGCTCCTGCGCGTTCGAGGCGCGCAGCATCGGCTTCACCGGCGCGGGCAGCTCGTCGTAGAACAGCTTGCTCATCCGGAAAAGGTTCGCCGTCGCGTCCTCGCGGTGCGCAACGATCAGCGCGTTCACGTTCCTTCGCGTCGCGCAGGCGTGGAAGATAAGGCCCTCCGTCAGCGTGGAAAAACCGAGCTGCCGAGCCTTGAGAATGATGAGCCGCACGGGCTTTCCGGCGTCCTGCTGCCGCTTCGCCACGGCGTAGAGCTTCCTTTGCGCGTCGTTCAGCCGGAACGGCACGACCGTCCCGCTCTTCGTCTTGATCTTGAGGCAATTCTCGATGTAGTCCATAGCTATGCACGGGTTCACAGCTTCGATCCCTCCTGCCTTGCGAGCCAGTCCTCAATGCTCTCGGCGGCTGTCTGCTCCCCCTCGGCAAAGTCCATGTGCTCAGCAAGCTCATGCAGCGCGCGGATCGCGCCGTTCGCGTCAAACTCCCAGAATCCGTTCGGCTCCTTCTGCCGCGTCTCCGGGTTCCATTCGAGCACCGGCGTCTTCTGCGTGCACCGCTCCACGATCTCCACCAGCCGCCGCCCGATCCACGCCTTCGATATGCCCATCTCGTCAAAGAGCTTCTTCTCCAGCTCCCGCCGGTACTCAATGACGCCCGGCATCTTGAGCGTCTTCGAGGCCGTCGAGGCCGCGCTCTTCGCGCTGTACCCCGCGGCGATGGCGGCGTCCGTAGCGTCTCCGCTCCGGAGATACTCCTGCACGAACTTCTTCTGCCGCGGTGTGATATCTCTCGCCATGTATCTCCCTCCTCACATCGGCCAGTACGCCGCGTAGAAATTCCGGCGCAGCTCGTAGATCCGGCCCACCGGCACGCTCGTCTCGCGGCTCGCCGTCTCCGGCGATTTGTTTTTCAAGAGAACGGCGATGAGGGCACGCCCCTCGGCCTGCCCTTTCGCTGTGCTCTCTATCGTTTTCCGGATCTCGTCCTGCGCCGGCGGCGGCAGATTCCGGTACGCCTCCAAGAAAGCATGCACGATCCGCTGCTGCCATACCGCCCCGCAGCCCTTCATCGGCCGGAATTTCAACGCCGCATCACCTCCGTCTTCGCGGCGGCCCCGCCGACATTTGTTTTATCTGAACGCGCAGAGACGCGCGCGCCGTTGTCTTTTCTTTCCTTCTCCGGTCGAATATAGCGGACATACTCCGAGGTAAACCCGCTCTCGTAATCCCGTGTTTTATGCTGCTCGCAGATGATCGCGTCTTTCGGGAGCTTGATTTTGGTGTTGATATGAACCGGTACCGGCTCCGTATAGACCGGCCTTTCGAGACCGCGACTCGTGTGGTATTTCTTTTTCCCCGGCACGCCCTTGGCGTTCCGAATCATGTACTTCGCAATCTTAACATGATCCTTCCGACCGTCGAGGCGACGATATGTCACCGCCTCCTGCGGCCAGAGCGAGCAGATCAGCTCATAGTCCACCGCTTGCAAGACGACATGGAAATGCGGCCGGGCATCGTTTCCGTCTTTGTCTTTCCGGCCATGGGAGTAGACGTACTTGATATTCTCCCCGTTCTTCTCCCGATACAACGCGCGGAGCTTGCGCAAAAACCGGTCGAACACCGTTTGAGCGGCCTCCCATGTTATTTCTTCCTTTCCCGGGAAAGTTAGAGTGAGCCACAGATCCCCCATCCGGAAATTACAGTTGACTATTCGGGTGAGTTTCTTTATGGCGTCCGTCTCGTTGCGCTTGATTTTTTCGATGCTGGACTTTTTCGCTTTCGTTCCCCGCCGAACGCGCTGGCCGCCTCTCGTTGTCGGCATCCAGCCGCGGCAGATCTCTTCCACCGATCCCGAGATGATTTTGTACTCCATGTAATCCGCCACTCCTTTTCATCCTCCGTCCTAAAGATAGCCTTTTAACAGGTCCGCAAAAATTCGCGCACGCGCACGCGAATTATATAAAGTATCGCCGCAGGCTTTTCCGCCCTCATTTCCGCCGCCGCGCCCCGGCAGCAGAAATCAAACCGGAAATTTCCTCGTTTTTCCTCTTGCAAGTGTCACGGTATCGTGATATAATATAGTCAGAAACGAAAGGAGGCAATATCATGCCGGTAATCGCCCGATTTTATGGGATCATCGTGAAGATGTATCTTCTCGGCGGGGAGCATAATCCCCCGCACGTCCACATTCTCTATGGGGAAAAGAACGGTGTCCTTGATCTCAATACGCTCACGTTCAAAGAATGCGACCTCCCCGCAAAGGCCCGCGCGCTCGTCCTCGAATGGGCTTCCGCGTACCAGCAGGAGCTTCTCACCATGTGGAAAACGCAGTCGTTCCGCGTGCTCCCGCCTCTGGAATGAGGCCGGGAGCTTTCCGTAAAGGAGGTATCTCATGTTTCACAAGCTCAAATCCGTCACGCCGCTTCCGGACTATACGCTCCTCGCCAATTTCTCGGACGGCTCCGTGAAATCCTACGACTTCCGCCCGCTCCTCGACCGCATGGAGGTCTACGCCCCGCTGCGGGAGTCTCCCGCGTTCTGGGCATCCGCCGCCGTCGATCCCGGCGGCTACGGCGTTTCGTGGTCGGACGAGATCGACATCTCTGCCGAGGAGCTGTGGGAGCACGGCGTCGCCGCCGAAAGTCCGTTCTCCGGTCTGCTCTCGTTCGCCGACGCCACCGGCCTATGGGGTCTCAGCGAAAGCGCCCTGCGCAAAGCCGTGGAATACCGGAAGCTCACCGTCGGCGTCGATGTCCAGAAATTCGGCAAGCAATGGGTCGTCACCCGCTCCGCCATGGAACGCGAGTACGGCCGTCCCTCTCATTAACCCCCGTCATACGCCGCCGCCCGCCGGTCTCCCGGCGGGCTTTTTTTCGCATTTCAGACGGCAAAGCAGATATTCTCGAACTTCTTGTAGGCGTCCAGATATATCTCGTTCTTCGCCTTGTTGTATGTTACTTCGTAATACATACCATCCGGCAGCGTCGTCGAGAGAAGCGCCTTCGCGTTCCCGAGAATGTATGCATTCCATACCACAAACACATCAAAGGCCGACGCTTCGTCCGTTTTGTCCAGATGGTCAGCGGTATACTCCCGCACGAGCTCTTTTGCCTTCTCCGTAAATTCCGTGTTTCCCATGTCCTTCTGTTCCTCCTTCCTTTGAAAATAGTTCATCGGCGTGTCCGGATAGCAGAAACAGCAGGGCTTGTTACCCATAGCGCTCGGCGGCCAATGTACGCACTCTTCGCACCTCATTCGCAGAGCATCCAGTCTTCCGCCAGCATATCCGCCTGACTCGCCAGCCAGCCGATCTGCTCTCCCCGCGTCCCGCAGAACACGATAGCCTTGCTGCCTATGTCCTCATGGTACGCATTGCGCGGCTGCGCGTCCGTGGCGCTGTAATAACGGATGTCTACCGCCAATTCGATGTGCTGGTCTCGTCCGTTCCACCCGGCCCGGCGCACTTTCATCCCGCGCTTGACGAACTTTATCGCATCGCTGAAGGAGAAGCGCGCTATGCCGCCGAACGCCTGGCAGTTTTCAATCCCGGCAATCACCCACTCGTCCGACAGGACGTTCAGCAGTGTGTATTCCACGACCTGCGTCTCGCGGATGTCCGTTTCCTTTCCTTCTTTGGTGTGCATGATGATGGTCCGCTTCTCGGCATCCCATCGCCAGAAGCCGCCCCACGACGGCAGCTTCACCGCCTCCCCGTGTTTCATTGCCTCGAGTGCATTTTTGAAATCCATGTTTTTATCCTCCTTGTTTTTTATTCCTCCGGCGCGTCCCAGTCGCACCAGCTCATCACCTCCAGATGCCGCCACTTTCGGAGCGTCGCCTCGCTGTCCGTGTCCTCGCGCGGTCGATAGCCGCGGCGGTACAGCCGTTCGCCGGTGTCGCCGTCCTCCTGTCGGACGATCCCGCCCGGCGTGATCGCATACCGGCGCACGTCCAGATTTGCCCCGCGCGGCACCACGCCGACGATCTCGCTGTTTCTCTTCTGCATCAGGAAGTTCAGCCCCATCCGCAGCCCGGTCGGACGGATCTCCTCGGTGTGCGTTTCCCCGGCGTAGCCGCAGATCTCCTCGCCGACCGTCTCCGGCAGCTCCGGCTGCACGAGATAGCCGCCCTTGTTCCGCACGATCCGCACCGTGTCGTTCTCCGGGATGTAGCCGAGCATCTCCACCAGCGCGCCAAGCGTCCCACGCAGCCGCTCCCGCAGGCCGTCCATCGGCACGACCGCCATCCATTCATATCCGAGCGCCGTGAGCGTCTCGCCGTTGCAGTAGAGCGTCAGCCCGTGCTTCGTCTCCGTCCTCAGCGCCCGCTCCAGCGCCGCATCATCAAACGCCATTATCCGCACCTCCCGATCAGCGTTTCCAAGATCTTCTTCGTCCCCGCGAGCAGCTTGTCCGCCGTCTCGCCGTCCGTGCTCTTCATCACATGCAGCTTTTCCACAGCCAGATTGAAGTTCTCCTGCGCGAGCTTCACGAGTAAAATCACCTCGTTTGCCCCGCTCTGCGCGGCCGCCAGCCGCTTCCGCAGCTCCTCGGCCTCCGCCCGGGCCTTTTCCGCCGCCTCGCCCGCGCTCTTCCCGGCGTCCCTCGCGGCGCTCTCCGCGTCCTTCAGCTTCTTTTCGAGCTCCGCCACGGCCTTTTTCTTTTCCTCCGCGGCGGCGGCCTTCGCCTCCTCCACGGCCCTCTGCACTGCCGTCTCGTCAATGGCTACCTCCACCGGGCGGCTCTCCGCCTCGCGCAGCATTGCCTCCATCTTCTGCGCCGCGTCCTCGGCGTCCTCGCGCTTCACGCGCTGATCCTCCAGCGCGTCCTTCGTCTCGGCAAGCTCGGCTTCGGCGTCCCGCAGCGCCTTCTGCGTCTCGCCGAGCTCCCTGTCCGCCGTTTCCAGATGCTTTCGCGCCTCGTCCCGCTCGCGGATCGCCTCCTCCAGATCGCGGGCCGAAATATGCTCGGCGTCCACCTCGCGGGCGAAGTCCTCCCGCTCCTCCTCCGGCACGGCAAGAAGCCGCAAAGCATTGGAAACACTGATTTTTCCCAACGTTGGGAAAATGTTCTCCACGCCCAGAAGCGACCCCTGCGCAGATCCGTACTCGTTGTAGAGCTTGATGAAGCGGTAAGCGCTCGACTTGCTGATCTCCGTCTCGCGCTCTACCCATCTGGCAAAATCCTCGCCTACCTTGTCCTTCGCAAGCTGGAGCCGGTACCCAATCTGTATTCCGTATTCCAGCACCATCTGCCGCGCCTGCCGCGTCAGCAGCCGGATCTCGCCGCCCAGCTGCTCCGGCGTCATATCCTCCGTTTTAATCAAATCATTCACGCTGCGCTTGTCCTCCGTTTCCGGCCGGAGCGCACCCACTCCAGCCATGTATTTTCAAAGTTTCGTACCTCGTCGGTGCGCGCACAGTTGCACTTGCCCCGGTTCTCCGTCACCGAGAGCTGCTTCTCGTTGAAGTTGAGCGTATACCACGGCTCATCCGGCTTGTCCTTCCGCCGGATAAAGAAGATCGTGAGCTCTCCCCGCGCGTGCCGCTCGGCGTAGGAGGCGACGCAGTGGTGCAGTGCCTTTCCCTCGGCGATGAGCTCCTCCTCCGTTTCACACGGTCGGATGAGAATGTCCCCGTCCTCAAAGGCGTACTTTTTCATGCGCTCATAGCGCTGTTGAAAAGCCTCCCGCCGTTTCTCGGCGGCCTCTGCCTTCTGCCGCTCCTGCATCTGATCGTGCGCCCGCTTGAGATTCTGCGGCCACATCACGTCCCGCTCGGTGAGATCCTCGCCGAGCCTTTCGGCCATCGTCCAGTAGTCCAGCAGATACCCCGGCCACAGCCGGCTTTTATACCGCGCCGCCTGCCTGTCAAGATACCTCTCGGCCTTGCCAGGCAGCACCCCACGCTTCAGAAAGTCCTCCTGCTGCCCCTCCGTCACCTTCGTGACCTCCTCGCCGAGACGGCAGGGAACGTTATATTTCCGCGCGAGCAGCAGCGCCTTCAAGCGCTTCGGCGCGTCCTCCGCGCCGTTTAAGTAGGTAAGCTCCTCCTTCGTCATCCGCAGCAGCTCGTGCGGCTTTTTCTTTTTCCAGTCCACGCCGTGCAGCACGTCGGTCTTCTCCGACCAGTTTTTGTTATACACCAGAGAGCGCTTCCCCTCGGCGATGAGAGCCGCCGCGAGCTTTTTGGCGTTCGGCGCCGTCAGCGCCTCGGCGTTCCTGTGCCGCTGCCATATCTTCATCCATGCGACCGGGAAGCGGTATTCCGTCTCCACGCTCATGTAGCTCTCCAGCTTGCAGTTGGCGCACTCCGTCTGCGCGTAGATGTTCGCCAGCCCCTCCGGGCAGTACACGAGATCCACGTCGAACATCGTGTCGGCAAACCGCTTCCGCTCCTCCCAGCCGGGGATAATGTAGGTCGAGTACATGTATTTCTGCCAGTGCTTCCAGCGCGCAGCGCTCGTCCCGCCGAAGGCGTATACCTCCCACGGATCGACGCGCCATGTGACGCGCCCGCTCTTCTCCACGTCCCGGCACACCCGCCAGAGATAGAGCAGCAGCTTCCCGCCCCGCGCCTCCGCCGTCATCGGCCAGACGTACCGCGCAAGCCGCTGCGCCGAGGACACATGCTTTGCCTCTACCGCCTCGCCGCACATCGGGCAGGCGAGCTTGTCGCCGCTTGTGAGCGCGTCCCCGCTCACCGGGTGGAGAAACCCGAACGGCGTGCTGTATCCCGCGTTCCCGCAGCCGCCGCCCGGCACATACGAGAGCTTCACCGTCTCCCCGCACGCCGAGCATACGGCGTCCACGCACTTGTGCCGCAGGCCCGTCAGCGGATCCGTCTGCCATCCGGCGCGGTATATGAAATAGTCCCGCCAGTCGAGCTTCTGCGCCTTGATCCAGTCCAGCAGCCCCTCCGGCGGCGTTTCCGAGAGCGTCATAAAAACGCCCCCAGATCAATGATTTCCGAATCCCCCTTGCCTCCCCTAACAGGGGAGGTGTCAGCGGAGCTGACGGAGGGGTTCAGCCCGTAAAACTCCCGCAAGATCCTCTCGGCCTCCACCGGCGTCACGCACGCAAAGCTCCCGGTCTTGTGCGCGTCCGCGTAGGCTTTGATCTTCTTCTCGGCCTGCTGAATGCTCATCTCCGGGATATCGAGATCCTTGTCGAGCAGCTCCGCGCTCTCCGGCTCGCGCCGTGCCATGTCCTTGAGCTGCTCGCCCACCATCCACGCGGCGGTGCGTCCCTTTTCCTTCGCCTGCTGCCGCTCGATCTTTTCCACAGCCGACATACACATCCGTCCTTTCTTCGGCCTGCCATCATCAGGCATGGGCGGCCATCCCCATACGACGGGCCTTCCGCCCGTTTCGGCTAAAAGATATACCCCAGCACCGCGAGCAGCGCCGCCGCAGCGGCACACGCCCCGCAAGCCAACAAAACCCGCTCCTTCACGTCTGTCCTCTCAGCTCCTCCTTCTTCTTTACGATCCACTCGGCAAGTTTCACGCAGTACGACGGCTCCGAGCACCCTTCGCACCGCAAGCAGACTTCCAGCACGGCTTCCGCTTTCAGATCATGCTCCATCCGGTTCATTTGCATTAGCCCAGCACTCCTTCGTTTTCCTCAACATAGCGCCAGCTCTGCGGCGGAATTTGCACCGGATCCCAGCAGTACGTGTCGCAGTCTCCGACGTACTCGCAGCCGAGACAGCTGTGGAAGTTTGTGATATCAACCGGTTGGCTATAGATTTTCATATCGGAGATATGCCACCCGAACCCCGTTTTCCCTTTCAGGTACGTTTCGAGCTCTTCTTCCGTCAAGCATGCCGCCTCGAGAAGCCGTGAGATGTCGTGCGCCTTCTGCCAATCGTCCACGATTCGGTACTTTGGTCTCTCTTGGTCGCCGGTGTATCCGATATGCACCAGCCGGTCGATTCTGCCGCACACAAACTCGCCAATGATTTTCCCGCCGCCATAAAAGCCTTGCTTTCCCACCAGCGCGAAGAAATCCTCGTGTTCAAATCGCGGCTTCGTGCAGTAGACATACGCCTTAAAGGGCGTCTGCATCAGCGTCGGGCGCGTTTTCCGCACCTCCACCGTTTTCTCACCCCGGAGGATCTTCTCGCACCAGCACGGCTGGATGCTCACGAGTACTGCCCTTTTCACCCGTTCGTCCTCCTGTTCCACCGTCTCTCGATTTCAAGCCTTTCATGCTCCATCCGGTTCATCTGCATCGTTTTTTCTTTCCCCATATCTGCAAAAATCATCGGAAAACACATTTCTTCTATTGCACGGTGACTTTTTATTGTGGCAAGTTCGCGTCCCTGGCTTCCCATATATCTGCGTTTGCACGCTGGGTAGTGTGCTGTATTTACAATCTCCACACCGCACCACCGTCACAACGTCTCCAGCGTCCTCTTCGAGCATCCGCAGCCAGTCACAGTCTGCCGGTTCGCATGGTTCATCCGAGTGGAGCTCATTGCAGAGATCGCAGATGATTGTCCGCGCTGTTTTAATTTTTGCATACTCAGACATTCCCGCATCTCCTGTTCCACCGTCTCTCGATTTCAAGCCTTGCCTGCCGCGCGGGGTCCTTCGTCCACGGCGGCGCCGGATACAGCGTGTGCATCTCCGCGCCGCAGTGCGGGTTCCCGCAGCGGATCGTCGCAATGTAGGTCCCCATCGGATGCCCCTTCGCCGGGGCTATGGAGCGCCGCGCCTCCGCGCCGCAGAACGGGCAAGCCTTCATCCGTGCCGCCCGCCTCTCTGGAGGATCGCCGCGTCCGGCAGGCGCATCCACCGGCAGATGTCGGCGGCGAAGGAGGCGTAGCCGTATAGCGCGAACAGCGCCTCGATGATGCCGAACCCGCGCCCGTAGCGCCATATGAAGTAGATCACCGCCGCCAGAAGCGCCATCACCATCGTTGTGATAAACATTGCTTTGCTCCTGCTCATTTCGTTTTCCTCTCTCTCTTCTTGTTCGGGCAGAAATGGAATTTGTGTGCCGCCCCGCACATTTCGTCCTCCTCGCACTCGATCACCGGCAGCGGCGTGCCGCTGTTGGTGTAGAGCGTCACCATGTCGTGGCTGCTCTCCTCCGCCCGGCGGAAGCGGTACGGCGTCAGCGACGCCTCCACGCACAAAAGCCCCCGCGGCCCCGGCACGAACAGAACCGGCCGCCCGCAGTACTTGCACTTCGTCTCCTTCGGAATCATTCAATGTTCTCCTTTCGTTATTTCGTCTCCCCCTCCGGGGATATGGCCTGCTCCTTTTTGCACCACTCCGGCGTCCTCACGCTGTCCGGATGCGGATTCCCGTCCCGCACAACGTGCAGCACTCGCCCGAACCTGTCGCCGTTCCCGGTGTACAGGCAGCGCACCGCCTGCTTCCCCTGCGGCCACTGGTCCAGCGCGATGTGTGGACATCCCCTGCACGTTTTCATTCCTTCGCCCTCTCTTTCTGCGTCGGGAGTCCCATCCCGTTTCGCGCCCGCCATGCGGACATCGTCGAAACGCCGAGCTCCTTCGCAATGTGCGGATCGTCCATCCCGGCCTCCCACAGCTCCTTCAGCCGCACTCGGTCGATCTCCTGCCGGTATCTCGGCGGGAGTCCCGCGCCGTGCCGCCACTTTTGCACCGTGTCCGGGTTGCATCCGATCACGCGCGCGATCTCCCGGTCGTTCTTTCCCTCTTCCCAGAGTGCCCGGAACTGCTTCCAGTCGTAAAGCCGCCCCGCTCGCTGCTTCGGTTCCCTCCTCGGAGAGCTCCCGCGCAGCACGACCGGCTGCGCCCGTACCCGCAGCGCCGTCCCCGGCTTATAAAGCCCGCATTTCCTCGTGATGTCCGCCTCGCCCCGGCTCGTCTTGGTCTCGCCGGTGATAAAGAAGTAGTTGCAGCTCCCGTCAGACCCGCTCACATTGCCGGAATGATACCTGCACTGCGTCCGATAACAGATGTATTCGTCTTTCAAAACGGCAGCACCGCCCCTTCCTCCACGAGCTGAAAGGCACTCTCGTTGTCCCAGCTGTCGTCCGGGTGCTCGATCCCCCAGATCTGCGCGTCGTCGAGATAGTTCTTCCCGAAGTGCGCGATGAACTCCTCCCGGCTCCACCTCTGCTCGGTCATCGCCTTGTGCTGTCCGTACTGGTGCAGGAAATCGGCGGTCTTGCCGGAGCGGTGCGCGCTGTCCGCGTCGATCCTGTGGCACCACGGGCACAGCTGCACCGTGAGGCCGTACTTCGTGGAAGCAGGCCGCCGGGCCCCGCCGAAAAGGTGGTGCTCCTCAAGCTGCTCATAATTCCCGCACAGAAAACAAATGCCTTTCATCGTTCTTAGTCCTTTCAAAAATGTCTCCCGAAGCTCCCTTGCCTCCCCTAACAGGGGAGGTGTCAGCCGAAGGCTGACGGAGGGGTTCAGGCTCCCTTGTGCAAAGGGAGCTGGCTCGCCGTAGGCGAGACTGAGGGATTGTCGCCCTCCCCTGTAAACCAGCGGAGCCACTCCGCCGCACGGTAACGCGAGATCTGGAACGTCCGCTGTTTTCCTTTGATGCAAATCGCAAATGGATAAACTCCCTGCTCGATCCCGTCTCCCAGAGTCACCAGAGACGTTGAGATCCCATGCGCCCGAAACTCCGCCGCCAGCTCGACCAGCGTCATCGTCGGTTCCATTTACCCCGCCTCCTTCTCGTCCTTCTTGGTGTTCTCGGTCGCACCCGCGCCGAGCACGAACCCGACGCACAGACTCTGCTGCATCGGCGGCAGCGTTTCCAGCTTCCGCACGGCGTCCTCGATCATCACTTTGATTTCCTCGCTCATGTCCTCACCTCCTTACATGCACACCAGCAGCACCGCCGCCACCGCCGCGGCTGCTGCCGCTATCGCCCAGACGAGAAGAACGATCTCCTTCTCCAGCGCCGCCGCGCGCTTCTCCAGCGCGTCCGTGCGCTTCTCCAGCGCGTCCGTGCGCCGCTTCAGCTCCTCTATCTCCGGGTTCATAAGCATCCACAGCGGCATTCCCCGCTCGGTATCCGTCAGCTTGCCCGCCATGCCGTCGCAGCCGTCGGCGATCTTGTCATATGTAACGCCGTTCGGTACCTTCATTCGCATTGCCTCCTACCTCTTGTTTTTTCCCCGCCGTTTCTGATATAGTGAAATATTCAGAAAAGGAGGTATGTTTTATGTCCCCGATCGAAAAGCACCTGCAAGGGCTTCTCGAGCTCTCCCCGGACGGTCTCCCCGTCCCGTTTGATGATACGCAGATCACCGAAAAAGAGCTTTTTCAGCTCGTTTCTCTCGGCCTCGTCGAAAAGCACGACCGCTCAGACGGCAGCTGGTGGGTGAACCCCACGGATGACGGCATTGTCTTTTTCATCCGGAAAGAAGAAGCTCGGAAACGCACCCGGCAGGAGCAGATCTGTACGAGCGTTGTCTCTGCCGCTGTCGCCTCCGCTGTAACCGTGCTTCTGCAAGCGCTCATCTCGCATTTTTTCTAAGCCGTCCGTATCACCAGCACAATGACCGCCCCCGCGATGGCACCGAGGATCGTGTACAGCACCCGCTCCGACCGTTTCAGCCGGCAGATCTCGCTCTCGTGTGCAAGCAGCTCTTTCCATATTTCGCTCTGCTCAAACGGTTCCACCCCACTCACCTCCCAACACAAGGATTTGATATCATGAACAAACCAGAGAAAAACGATCACTTCACGCTCTTCTTCCTCATCGGCCTTGTCCCGCTCGCCATGTGGTTTTTCGGTCTCATAGTCCGTACGAATGAAATCGCATACTGGCTCATCGACGACGTTCTCCCACGTTCTTTCTTCGACGGCCCGTTGAACAATGAATATCTGGTGAACCTTCTCGTTGAAATCGCTTGGTTTCTTCCTGTGCTGTGCCTCTTTGAAATTCTCAACGGCAAGCACTTCATCCGTCTCCCGGTCGCTCGTGTCTACCGTGTACTGTATTTCGCATACAGCATAGCCGGGGCCTCTCTGTTCGTTACCAAAGGCGATGTCACGCCTTTGCACTGGGTTCTCTTTGCCGTCCTGTGCGCCGCTTCGCTCGCCTGGTCAATCTGGCATTGGATAGAATCGGAGTCTTTCCCGGTCGAAAAAGACGATTGAGCCTCACACATTGCTTTGCTCTTTTTGGAGCACCGCTCCGCTCTTATGGTGCAATCATATGCTCTATTAGTGCATTTGTCAAGCCCCTTTTTGCTCTATTGGAACATTTTTTCTTGACTTTCTGTTCTAAGGCTGTTAAAGTGTCCTCGAAAGGAGGTGCTGCCTATGTCCGTTGGCAGTCGTATCAAAGAGCTGCGCAATTCTCTTGACCTCACGCAGCAGAAATTCGCCGACCGTCTCGGCATCCAGCGCGGAATTATCGGAAAATATGAAGTTGATGTTTCCGCCCCATCCGATGCGGTGATCTCGCTGATCTGCCGCGTATTCAATGTGCGGGAAGCCTGGCTCCGCGATGGCACCGGCGAGATGCTCGAGCAGCTCACCGAGGATGAGGATCGCGCCCGCTTCTTCGGCGGCCTGTCCAAAGAGAGCGCCTCGCCCGAGGTGCTCGCGTTCATCGACGCCCTGCGCAAGACACCCGAACCAGCCATCCGCGCCGCGCTTGAGTTCGTCTGCAATGTCTACGAATCCTACAACGCCCTGCAAAAAGAAAAAGAGAACGGAGATTGACCTCCGTTCTCTTTTTTATGTTGACAACGTGTATATTATGTAATACAATGTATATACAAATATTGAAAGGAGCTGATAGTATGGCAACCACGGTCATGAATATCCGTATGGACAGCGAGCTCAAGAAGCAGTTCGAGGCGTTCTGTGCCGATATGGGGCTTTCCGTCACCGCCGCCGTCACCGTCTTTGCGAAAAAGGCCGTCCGCGAATACCGCATCCCCTTTGAGATCGGTGCGGAGATCCCGAACGCCGAAACGAGAAAGGCGATCGAGGACGCCAAGGCCGGCATCGGCTTGAGCGGCCCGTTCCATTCCGTCGTGGATCTGATGGAGGCGCTCAATGCTGACGATTAAGTTTCAGGCAGCCTTCCGCCGGGACTATAAGCGCATCGTCCGCCGCGGCTATGACGTGCGCCTGTTGGAAAACGTTGTGCAGCTTCTCGCCGATGAAAAGCCGCTCCCGGAAAAGAACCGCGACCACGCGCTCTCCGGCGACTATATCGGCTGCCGCGAGTGCCACATCACGCCGGACTGGCTGCTGATCTACGAGATATCTCATGGCGAGCTGACGCTCTGCCTCACCCGTACCGGCACACACAGCGATTTGTTTGACTGACAGAAGGAACCCGTCGGAATTTCCGACGGGTTCTCTCTTTACCTTTTTCGTTACCTCACGAAGATGGTCTTGTAGGGGAGGGGCTCTGCTCCTCCCGTCGCTACATCATCCCCAGCACGAAGAAGTACACTCTCCGCAGCTGCCCTATGTCCATCCTCCGCAGCATCCGCACGATCTCTCTGATCTTCGTCTCTTCCATTTCTTTCCCCCTTGTCATTTTGTTGCATTTCTGGTTATTCTCTTGTATATTCCGACAAACTTGTATATTTTCCGTGCCGTTCTGCCGCGGATAGTGTTATAGTGTTGGCGAACGCCCGGGGTAGCCGTGCCACAGACCCGCCCCGGACGTTTGCCGCAGGGCTTCCCGCTCGCCCTGCTGTGACTGCATTGTAACAGACCGGCGCAAGATCCGAAACCGAACGCTTTGTGGGCGAGCCGGAGTTCAGCTTTTTCGACACGAATATATCCCGGTTCACCCCGAAAATAACGAAAGGACGGAGAACATGAACGAAATGGACGTGCTGAAAAACCGCTGGCGGGAGGCCAAGGGCACACGCACCTTCCCGGACATTGCCGAAGCCGCCGATCTGTCGCCGAGCACCGTGGAGTACGCCTTTTCCCCGAAATCCACGAACCCCAGCATTGATACGGTCGTGCGCATCTCCCGGGAGCTGCACGTCTCGCTCGATGAAACCTTCGGCATCCTCTCCCCGAGCGGCCGTTCGGAAACGGAGCTTGCCCGGCAGGACGCCTCCCACTGGAAGTCGCGGTATGAATCCGCCGTCCGGGATATCGAATATCTCCGCACCGTCATTCTGATGCTCGGCGTGTTCTGCTTTGTCGTTGTCATCTGGTGTGTTACGCTGGATCTTCGGTGCGCGGATATCGGCTTCTTCCGCGGCGAGTGGAACTTCGTCGCGGTGTTCTCGATGCTCTGTATTGCGATCGCCGCGCTTATGGTCGTCCTCGTCATCATCCGTGTATACCGCCGCCACCGGCAGCGCAAAGGAGAAAATGAATGAAGTGCTGCAACTGCTCCCGCGAGATCCCGGAAAACTCGCTGTACTGCAACTGGTGCGGAAAGAAGCAGTCAAAAACAAAAAAACGCCGGCGCAAACGCGCCGACGGCTTCGGTTCTGTATGGAAACTGCAAGGGAAGAGATCCCGCCCATGGGTGGCACAGAAGGACGGTCAGACCGTCGGGTACTATGCGACTGCGAAAGAGGCAGACGAAGCTCTGTCCCTGCTCGTGCGTACTCCTCTGACAGAGAGATATAATTATACTCTCGCGGAAGCGCACGATCTCTGGCAATCCGAAAAGTTTCGCACCCTCGGTGAAAAAGGGCAGGAAGGATATTGTTCGGCCTGGAAGCACCTTGCACCGCTGTACAACACAAAACTTCGAGAAATTCGTTCCGAAGATTGGCAGCGCGCCATCGACGAAATGCGAGGGAAGAGCCGAAGCACCTGCGACAAGGTGAAACAGCTTGCGAGCCAGATTTCCAAATGGGGGATCCGAGAGGAAATTCTCCAAGTGAACTACGCGCAGTTTATCGTTCTTCCGGCGGAAAAGAAAAAGCCCGTCGTTACATTTACGCCGGAAGAGCTGGCAAAGCTCGCCGCCTCGCAGAGCGATACGGCGGACATTATTCTTCTTCTCATGTATACCGGAGCTCGCATCAACGAATTGTTCACTGTCCCGCTGGAATGTTGTTACGACAAATGGATCCTGTGGGGCAGTAAATCCGATGCCGGTCGTGATCGCAGCATTCCGATCCCTGACATAATCCTTCCGCGCTACACACGCATCCGGCAGCGTGCGCTCGATGCCGGCGGCACGCGCTTGATCGATGGGTATTCCGGCGCTCACGATGTGAGCAACTTCCGCAAGAGAGACTATTATCCCCTTCTCGAATCCCTCGGTATTGAGCGTAAAGTACCGCACACGTCAAGAAAAACTTTTATCTCTGCAAACGTCGAAGCTGGAACACGCCCAGAGATCCTGCAAACCGTCGTTGGACACGCCGATTATGATACGACCTTAAAATACTATACCAAATTCTCCCCCGAAACGCTCTCCGCGGCAGTGAACAAGGCAGTTAGTTTCCAACAGATTCCCAACAAAAGCGAAAAAGCCGAAAATAAAAAAACCCGTAATCCTTGAGATTACAGGCTTTTTTTGGTGGAGACGAATGGGCTCGAACCATCGACCTCATGCGTGTGAATTTTATTCGGCAGAAAGTTTTACACAATACCACGCGAAATAACCCTGATTTTTCAACGCTTTTCGGCGTTCCCGTTTCTTTCTGTTTTGCCGTATTCCGTGTCAGTTACCAACAAATTTCCAACAGCTCACCGTACTGTACGGGTTGCTTTATCTCCCGTCATAGAGTCCGAGCTTCACGCGGATCTCCGCGTCCCGCTCCATGAGCTTCTCGTGCTCATATTCCCATACGGCGCGCATCGCCTCGTTCTGCTCCTCGCCGTGCTCCCGGATGAGCCGGACGGCCTGAGCGTGTCACACGCTGCAAGCGTCACAAGACGCGTTTTCTGCGCTTTGTCCGGCTCCCCTTTCGGGGAGCCTTTTTTTACTTCAAGCTCGGCAACTTTCCATACTTGAGGAAGTAGTCGATAGGGCTGCCCTCCTCGACGTATACCGTCCGGTTTCCTGCCTTGAGCGCCTTCCTCTTTGCCTGCGTCACGGCTTTCTGAATGTCCGTCCCGCTCGCCGTCTTTGTGAAGTTCGCGATCACGTTCCCGCTCACCTTCGGCGTTTTGGACGTTCCGCCCGCCTTCGCGGAGGATGCCGTGCCGGGCCTCGGGATGATGATCTCCGGCGCTTTCGGCGTCGGGGCCTTGAGCGCCGTCCTCTTTCCTCTCCCGCGCCGGCCTCCAGAGCCGCCCGAACCTCCGTTCCACTTCTGATTCCTCGCGCTCTTCGCTGTGTACCCGGCGGCAACATAAAGGGCGTCCTTCTGCTCCGGCGGAATGTCCAGGCTGTTGATGAACTCCACGACCTTTGCCTTCTTCGATCCGGAAATGCTCTTGCCGTTCTCGTCCTTGTCGGCGTGCATCTCCTTTGTGGCAAAGTAGTAGTCATAGTAGGTGTCGTAGGAAACGCCCTTGGCATACGCGGCGCGGGCCTTGTCATAGACGTCCGCGTTGTAGGTGCGCAGCGCATACTCCGCGCCGAATACCTCGCGGTTTGCTTCGCGGTATACGATGGCGTCCATGCGGCTCTCCGCCTGGTCCTCGGTGATGCCGTACAGCTCGGCGTACTCGGCGATGGCCGCGTCGTTGTCTGTCGAGAGCTCCGGGTGCGCCTTGAGATAGTCGCTCACCGCCTCGCGGTACGGCTCAGCCTGCGCGATGATCTCCTTCTGCCGCTCGATGAGCTGCGATTTCAGCGCCCGGACAAGCCGGTTCTTTTCGGCCTTGGTCAGGTTCTCGTCGCTCTGTATCGCGCGGATCTGCTGGTAGTAGTCATTCACCTCGTCGCCGGCATGAGAAACGTATTTCCGGGTGATGCCCGCTCCGATGTCGCCGTCGTTCGCGTCGTACTTGAGATCGTCCAGAAGATCGTAGTACTCGCCCATGGTCTTGTTGGTGCTCGTGCTGTCGAGCATGAACGCCTGCTTGAGCGGCGCCAGCGCCGGGGAGCTCGCCGTCGCGGACGGTGTGAGCCACGGCAGCAGAAGATCTCCGACCACGCCGGAGTACTGGTCCAGCAGATAGTTGATCTTCTTCGGCGAAAGGTTGAACGTTTTTCCGATCCATTTGGAGAGCTCGTCCGTTTTCTCGTCGTACCGCTCGCCCGGCCGGTAGTTTTGCAGGCGGTCGCTCTCGATGTTTCCGCCGTACCACGTCGTGCCGGGGTTGTCGGGATTGAAAAGCTTTGTCTGCGTCCACGCGGTGGCGATGTTCTGGTTGAAAATGTCCGTCGGCGCGACGTTGCTCTTCACGACCTCGATCACGTCGGAGAACTTCGGGTCGTTCCCCTTCGCCTTTTCCTGCGCATACGTCGCTCCGGCCGAGAACACCGCCAGCGCTCGGCCCCTCGGGATTTTCATCCAGTAGCCGTCGCCGAGCTTGAAAAGGTAGTAGTTCGATTTCGTCTGGTCGGGGATGTCGTCCCACTCGTCATCGTCGCGGTACAGCAGCCCGTTGAGCAGCTCCGGCAGAATGCCGAGCGCCGCCGCCTTGATCGCAAGAGACGCCCACGCCTTGAAGCCCTTCCGGTCGGTGATGTTCCGAACAAACTTGTCCGCGCCCTGCACGGACGGATTGAGAAACGGAACGAGGTACTTGTTCAGCATCTTCGTCACCGTGCCGCCGCGGGCAAAGTTCGTCGTGATATCCGCCGCGCCGAGCATTGCCTCCATGAGGTCGCTCTGCGTGAACTTCCCGGTTTTCACCCCGTCCGCCGTCTTGCTCCCGCCCTTGTTGGCAAGGATGGTCATAAACTCCGCAAGGCGGGGAGCCGCTTCAATAGCCTGCCCCACCGATTCATATTTTGCCGCGAGCTTTCCGGCGGCGCTCTTCGGCTCCTTCACCATGCCGGTCGTATAGTCCAGCATGGAGGCGTAGGTGCCGCCCAGCGCCTTGTACTGCTGCCAGATCTCGCCGTTTGTCACGATCTGCTTCCACGCCGACGGGAACATTTTCGCCCATGTTGCCGAGTCCGTAGAGTAGAACGCCGCGTCCTGCGCGTCTCGCACAAGGTTTCGCACCATGAAGATCGGGTTATATCCGGTACAAAGCGCCTTGAACAGGTCGTTACCCTTCTTCAGCAGCTTCGCAACGTCGGAATTGGCGTATTTGTCCGGCTGAAATGCATTCAGCGCCTGTGCCAGCCCCTCGTCCATCGTGATGTTGTACCGGTCATTCCCGCGCAGAACGGAAAACACATTGTTTGTGACAGGCACATACAGCTCCTCGCTGTCCACATACTGATCGGTCGAGGAATAGTCCACCATCTCCACCTTGTTCACGCCCGGAATGCTTTTGTCCTGGTTCCACGACTGCACAAGCTGCTCACCGAATTGGTTGAGACCGGCGTTTTTCATCACCGCCACCGTCTTTCGGCTCATCGCCGTGTGCAGCGGCATGATGACGGCGTCGCCGCCCACGGCGCGTCCGATGGCGTTCGATACGACGATGCCGCCGTTTCTCCGCGCCCGCCGCGCCGTCTTTCCCTCGGTGCCCTCCACGCGCATCGTCGGCACATAGTTCGGGTACCGCTTCTTCATCGCGTCCACATGCTTCTGTGTGTCGAGTCCGGCGTCGATGCGGTACTGCAGAAGATCGTCGAAATAGGCATACACCCTCTTTGCGAGAGCGTCAAACTCCGGGTTGGCTTTCAGCAGCCGTTCGGCTTCCAGCTGGCTGTCGTAGGCCGTGACCTCGTATCCGAACACCGGTTTCAGCCCGTTCTTTTTCGCCTCGCTGATTTTCTGCCGCGTGAAGATGAGCATCTGCGCCGCCTCGGATATGTCCGCGATCTCCGGCATCTCGCCGTTGAGAAGCTCATCGAGCACCGTCTCTTTCCATTCTCTCGAAAGCATATCCCGCTTGTCTCCCGGAACGGCGGTTTGGTAGAGATAGTCGTTGTCCAGCCCGCGCAGCTTCGGGTAGAGATCTTCGATCGTCGTCACGCACTTCGTGAGATTCTGGACCTCTTCCGTGCTGTCGTACCGCATGCGGTCCACGTTGTTCCGGTGCAGGAGCATCAGCTGAAAGTCCTTGTACTTTTCCGGGGTTTTCATGATATCCCCGAGAATGTCCATAAGGCTTTCGCCGGTCTTGTGCCCGCTGATGTCGGTGCGCGCGCCGCCCTTGGCGATCCAGTTTCCCGCCCGCTGGGAGTACGCCCCGGCGTTGAAGTAGTACCCCTCCAGGCTCTTGTTCTTCGTCTGCTTGGAGATCCGGCGCACCGTCTCCCCGGCGTTTACGAACATGCGCATTGCTCCGTGCGTGACGTCTGCAAGATTTTCGCGGAAGCTCTTTTCCGCCTTTACGATCTCGTCCGTGACGCGGCTCTCCGCCGTTTCGCCGGGGCTCGGCGCGTCCTCCGGCGTTTCCGCCGTCTTGAGTTCTTCGGTATTTCCGAACAACTCGGCGATCTTCGCGTTCTCCTCCGCGCTCAGCTCCGCCCGTCTCGCCTCGGCTCGCTTCTCGTTCGCGGCGGTGTACGCGCGGTTGGCCTCCTTGTCCATCCACTCCGCGGCGAGCTGCGCAGCCTTTTCCTTTTCAAATTCCCGGAACCGCTGCACGTCCTGTCGGCCGTCGGAGATATCGACCCAGTACTCCACGCCGTTCGTGTTCATCTTCGCGGTGTACGTCCGGATCCCGCTCTCGCCCTGTGTGGATACCTCGGTTTTTCCCTTGGAGATGAGCTGCTGGAAGAGCCGCTGCACGCCCGCCGACGTCGCTTTCGTGGCCCGCTCTCTGGTGTCCGTCGTGGCGTTCGGCTGCGCTTCAAACGGCGAGCCCTTCTGCGTCTCTCTCCACAGCGCCTCGCGCTCCTCGGCACGCATCGCCTCGGACTCTTCGTCCTTCATCCGGGCGGCTCTTTTTTCCGCAGCATCCGGGTCTGAATATTTGCCGTCCACGACGTAAGCCGTTTCCCTGCTCTCCATCACGACCTTTCCGGTGCCTTTTTTCTTGTTGAAGTAGTACGCGAATACAATGGGATTCCCGTCCGCGTCCTGCGCATTGGTCTTGTCGATGACCAGTCCGTAGTTTCCGTACTCCTTGCTTTTCAGCCACGTCCAGAACGGCACGGTCTGTACCTTCTCGCCGTTTTTCTTCTCGAACACCGGATACCCGGCTTCCTCGGCGGCCTTGATATCGGCGTTGTAGCTCTCGCCCCGGTTTTCAAGGCCCGGATGGAACATGATCCGTGCGCCGATGTCCTTTCGGATCTCCATCGCCGCCCAGTTCGGGAGGTTTTTCCGCTTCCGGCTCGACGCGCCGGCGAGGCGCTCGCCGTTCTTCCAGACAGAGGCATACAGCACGCCGTTTTCCTCTTCGATGCGTGCCTCGTATCTCGCCTCGCCTTCGGAGATCACATACCGGTTTTCCGTTTCGAGCGCGTTTTCCAGCTCCGCGATCTCCTTTGTGTAGGAGCCGATCTCGCCGATGATGTTGTAGTCGCCTTTTTTGCGGTCAAACTCCTTGGCCGGCGCTTTCTTCAGGTCGAAGTAGGATACAGGCTTTGCTTCGGCCTTTGTCTGCTCCTTCAGTTTCAGATGATTGTCCTCGGCAAATTCGCGCAGTATGACCTCCGTTTTATCCCGCAGATCGTTCACCATTCTCTCGTAGGCGTGTTCTCTTGCCTCGCCGAGTCCCTCCTGCTTCGCCTCGTCCCACAGCCGATCCGCGAGCGTCTGCTTCTCGTTCGCTCCCTGCTCGGCGCAGTAGATGATGTTTCGCAGCATATCCGGCGCGGAAATATCCGTCGGAAAAAGCGCCTCGCCGTATTTCTCGGCAAGCTCTATATTCCGCACATCCGGCGGCGTGTATCTCCGGTTATCGGAAAGCGTGATCCCTGCCGCCCTTGCCCGCTCGCGCAGCTCCCGCGCCTCGTCTTTGCTGAAATCGCGCCACATATCCTTCGATACATAGAGCTTGCCGCCCTTCAGATCGCTCCGGATGCTCTCGTAGGTCTCATCGATCCACGGGCTGTTTTTCGAGGAGGACACAACGCTTCCGGTCTGCAGCAGCTCGTTTACAAGCGTGTCCAGCGCGTCGCCTCGGATCTCGCCCTGCGCCATCATCTCTCCGATGTTCCGGTTGAGCACTCGCTCCACGTCCGTGCGGTTCGCCCGGTCCGTGCTGAACAGCTGCATAATGTCGCGCTTCGTGCTTCCTACCGTCCTGTGTCTGTGCTTCCCGTCGCCCAGCTCCGCGAGCCGTCTCTCCGCCGCCTGCATCCACTTCATCTCGTCGATATACGGGAAGTTCTGGTCGTCCCGCTGCGTCGCTTTCTGGTACTCTTGCATCCGTCGCTCATACTCGCGCCGGAGCTCCGCGGCTGTGCGGTTGTTGATCCCGGGCACCTCCACACTCGCTTTGCCGTTTCCGTCAACCTTGTACGAAGCGTACTCCTCCGTTTGACGTTGAATCGCTCTCCGTTTTGCCACTTTCTGCTCATCGTTCAGAAAGGCGTCCGGTGCATACTTCAGAAATCGTCCGTCTTCTGCCTTGACATTCCGTAAGATATCCTGTATGCTGATACTGGAATCCGATAGCAGAGAAGTGGCCGCGGCGCTTTCGCCGGCTTGGAGCTTTTTTACGACGTCGGATTCCTTTATTTTCGTCATCGCAACCGTCATATAAAATCCGCCGTTCGCGTTTTTAAACTCCTTGACCTCCATTTGAATCGGGATTATGCTCTCTCCGTCTTTCATGGCGCCGAGCAGCACATATACCTGTTTCAGATCGGGGTTTTCTTTTTTTGTTCCTCTCTTCTTCTCCGTGTGCGTCTCGATAAGTTCCGCGTTTTCCACAATGGTCGGGAGGCAGGTAAGAGCCTTTGCAAGGTCCTGATAGCTTCCGCCGTACTCGCTCTGATGCTGCGCACTTACGCCTGCATTCGCGTTGGAGAATCGGAACGGAAATTCGATCCTGCTGTTTTTAAGATCGACCTGATTCAGTCCCAGCTTCTTCGCAATAGCTCGGATGGCCTTTTTCGCCTGCGTCATTTGCGCAGCGCTGAGACCGTCGTAGATCGCCGCTGTCTCCGTATCTCCGAGTTTGTCATACTCAACGCTCGCCGGGCGGATCGTCCGGTCTTTTAGGATTTCGTACCGTGCTTCCTCGCTTGTCTCCGGCGTGATCTTTCTTTCCTCGCTCAATGCCGAGATACTGCCATCCGCAAACACGGTATCCGCGTCGCCCAGCTCGGGCGGCGTATTTTTTCGCTCTTCGGCGCTCATCCGGCGGCGAGAGGTTGTGTCTCTCGCCTCGATCTCCCCGGCGGTGTTCCGGTAGAACTCTTTCACGGCCTCGCCCGCGTCGCCGAGAATGCGGTCGTACCGGTTCAGCTTTCCGAACCACCCCTTGCCGTAAAGCTCCCTGTACAGTTCGTCCGAGCGCTTCTCCAGCGCATCCATGCGGCTTTCGTCGTAGAGCATGGATCCGTCGAGCATCGCTCCCATCTCGCGCTCTGCGCTGCGGTACTCGTCGTAAAGCGCCAGATCCTCGGTACTCAATCCGTTGAGAAGCCTCACGCGGTTGTCGCGGTACTTTTCCGCTGCTCTGTCGTAGTTTTCCCCGCGGTTCCAGTAGCCGGGGTTCGTCCCGCTCGCAAAGCCCTCCGCTGCCTGCACCCGGTGCTGCACCTCGTGCATGAGTGCGTCGAGCGCCTCGTTCGCGTCGTATTTGAGCTTTGTGTCGAGCGTGATCGTGTTCGTCTCGCGGTTGTAGCTGCCCGCCGTCCCGCTCGGCATATCGGCAAATTTCACCTTGGTTTCCGCGATCTCGGGGTACGCCTCAAAAAGAGCGTTGTGCTGCATGATGTCCCGCAGCGTCGCGTTCCCTTCGTCAATGCGGCGCGCCAGCTCCTTTTTCGTGCTGCCGTTCTTCTTGTTCAGCCCCAGCAGCTCGGCGTGCTCCGCCTCGGTGAGTTCTCCCGTGAGCATCCGGTTCATCAGCTGCGTATAGCGCGCGTAGTCCGCATTGTCGGCGCTGTACTGCGCCTCGCCGCTCCGGCTGAATGCCGCGCCGGAATCGTCGATCTCAAACCGCCACTGGCCGTCCATGCCGCGATACCAGCCCGTTTCCTGCCGGATGGTCTCATTGTCCGTCCCGCTCTTTTCCAGTGCCTCTGCGCGGCGCAGGGCGGCGCTGTCGGCGGTTCTGGCGCCGATGCCCGCCACACTCGCTTTGCCGGAAGATTTTTCTTGACTATTCCCCTCCGTCTGGCGTATAGTAACCGTAGAAGAGAATTTCTCCTGTCGAGCGCCGGTTTCGGCAACGGAATCGGAAGAGCCGCGTATTTTGGTGGGAGAGGTTCTCTTCTCTATTTTCCCCACGTTGTACACAACGACCCCGTTATCTCCGTCCGCAGTAGAAATCGTTACCCGGTAGTACTGACCATCGAAGTCCGAAAACCAAGCCGTGCGATAAAACCAACCGTTCTTTGCAAGGCTTCCGTGGATCCGCTGTCCATTTGTTCCAATTTCGTCCGCTGCCGGTTTTTGGTTATTCTTTTCAGAAATTTGTGCCAGCTCGTCAATATGCGCTTCAGCGTTCAGCTTCGCCTCATATTCCGTGTCCGACATTCTTCGCATTGTCCCGTTTTCGCCGGGAACATAGTTCCGGAAGCTCGCCTTCCCGGCAGTGTCCTTCGTGATCTTCAGCACGTCCCCGGAATCCGTCGTGAGGATCACATCCTCGCCGTTGCGGATTTTTCGGTTGATGTAGCCCTCAATTTGATCCGCCCAGCTGTTAGGATCATTCCCGAAAATCACCTGCCGGTCAGCCTGTACGTACTTCTTCCCGTCCGGCAGAACGACGATCGTGCCTCTGCCTTCCGGCGGTCCCGTCGTCTCCTGCTGCGCCTCTGCCCTCCGGGCCGGGGCGTTTCTTTCTGTCTCGGCGCGCACGGCCTCCTGCACCGGCGCGTCGCCGGAGAACCAGTTCAGCCCCGCGTAAGCGTCCGCCGCGATCTCCTCGGTGAGCAGCCGCTCGATCTCGTCCTCGCTCATGTTCTCAAAATCGTAGATGCTCGCGTAGGCGTCGCGGTAGCTCTCATACATCGCGTCGTATTCCTCGGCGGTCATGCTCTCGCGGATCACCTCATCCGACGCCTGCAAAACCTCCTCGGAGATGTAGTTGTGGAACAGCTCGTGCCGCACCAGCGCCTCCGGGCTGATGGCGTTTCCGCGGCTGTCCACGGCGTCCACGCGGAAGAACACCTTCCCGCTCTCGGTATAGGCGTTCGCATAGCCGTTGTTCACCTGAATGGCTCCGCGCACCGCGACCGGCTCGATATTGTTCGCCGCGAGAAGATTATACGCTCTCGCCGCGTCCCCGCCGATCTTCTGCGCGTCCACGACGGTCACGGCCTCCGTGCCGCCGTTTCGGATGCCGAGCTGCACCGGGGTTACTTTCCGTAGATCCGCCTGCGCGTCCGCTCCCACGCCTCCCGGAATTTCCGCTCGGCCTCCGGCGAGAGCTTGCGTTCCTCCTTCTGCGGCAGCTTGTCCGCCGGTACGGAGATCATAAGACCCGTTTTCTCGTCCCTGATAAGTACTCTGTCCATTGTTCATTCCCTCCTGAATGTTGATCGCCGCCGCGGGCGTCGTGCTGTTTCCTTCGTTCTGCGCCCTCTGCGCGCCTACATGCGCGTTTTGCCCCCCGGCAGTATAAACACCTTCCTGCGTGCCGGAGCGCCCGCCTGCCTCCATCTGCTGCGTCAGATACTCCGCCGCGCGCTTCATATCTTCCTTCGTGCCGATCTTCTGCCGGAGATCGTCGGCGTTCTCCGCGTCGGTCAGCTCGGCCAGTGCGTATAAAACGCCGGGGTTTTCCGTCTGCGCGTCCTGCATCATCTGCACAACGTTCTTCGGCGTGGTGTCCAGCCGCTCGGCTGTCTGGTTGATGTTCGCGCGGTTCGTGCTGTACTGCACGCCGCTCGACCCCAGTGTTGCCAGCGCGCCGCCGAGGAACGAAAGCCCCTCCTGTCCGAGAACGGCAAGCACGGTCGCAAGCTCCGCGTGCTTCTTCTGCCAATCCGTGCCGCTGGTCCGGTAGTATTCGAGCATCTTCGGGATCCCGCTCTCTTCCGTGCCGAACGCCGCGTCGATCGCAAGGTTTACCACGCCGTTCGCCGCGTCCGACATGACCTCCTCCATGCCCTCAGGGATCATCGTGAGCGCCATGCTCTTCACAAAGCTCAGCGGATTTGCCTTGATCTTTCGGATGACCCATTCGCCGCCGACCGCTTCTGAGGCGTACTCGATCGCGCCGCGCGTCAGACCGAGCGCGAGCGCTCCGGCGTTGGAGTATCCCTTTTCCTTGCTCTCGGCGATGGACAGGGAAGCCACCTCCGAGCTCATCAGCGCCGAGCCGAGAATGTTCGTCGCCTTCATCAGCGTGTCGCCGGTAAGCCCCACGGCCTCGCCGATTCCCTTGGCGACAAGCGCGTTCATCGCGCTGTCCGCGGCGCTCATCGCCGTGTTGTATACGAAGCTCCCGACCTTGCCGCCCATCCCCGGATTTGCTTCCTCGATATGCTGCGATGTGTCGGCGCGGAGCTCCTGCGTGATATTGCTCGCCTGCCGCCACTTGGAATAGGGGTTGATCTCCTGCCCCTTCGCCGTGCGCACCGCATCATCCGCCATGGCGATCATGCTTGTGATCGTCCGGGCAGGCTGCGCCGCAACGGTCATGGCGCTTGCCAGCGTCCGCGTCGCCGCGTTCTTTCCGAGCGCCTCCGTCGTCGCCCGGTTTGTGCCGGTGTACCACTGCTTATCCAGCTCCGGCTCAAGATCGCTCAGATAGGCATTTGCCGCCTTCTTGCCCTGCGTGGCGTAGAGGTAGTTGTATACGCCGATCTCATCATCGGTCATGAAGGCGTATTTCCCATAGTCCTGCCCGCGTCCCTGCGCCTGCTGCACGTCGGACTGCGCGCGGAAGTTCCCGATGTTGTTGATGTAGTCATACCGGGCGTCGCCGAAGAGCTTCCTCTTGCTCTCGCCGCTTTTGGAAAGCTCGGTATAGTCGCTCGCTTTGAGAATATCGGCATACTTCCCGGAGCCGGCCGAGCTCGCCCGGTCATCCGCCTTTCCGTACACGCTGTTGAAAACGACGCTCGTGCCCTTCGCCGCATTCCCGCTCTTCATCTGCGCCGCCGCGTCGGCGTATGGTGTCCCGCCGTTGGCCTCGATGCGGCCTGCAAGCGAAGGCTTCTGCTTTGCTGCGGCGTCAGCGTAGAGCGTCGGCTGCCCGCCGTTCTGCGCAATGCGGTTTGCGAGCGACGGCTTTTTATTCGCCGCCGCAGTATACAGGTTCTTCTGAGTGTCCGAAGAGACAGCCGGTTTTCCGGCTGTCTCTTTTCCGTAGATTCTTTCCGTAAGGCTCATTTTCTACCTCCGAGAATTTGGCTGTAAAAGTCGCCCTCAGTGATCAGTCTCCCTCCGGAGACGGGGGCCTTTTGCGTTGTGTTTTTCTTCATCGACGCATAGGCGTTGTCCAGCCCGCTGCTTATCGCCGCTCGCTTTGCCGCCTCCGCCTGTGCCGTCGTGATCGTTCCCGCGGCAGCTTCCTCGTCGAGTGCCTTGGCGATCTGGCTGTACGGTGTCCCGCCATTTTTCAGCTGTATCGCTTCGCTCAGAAGATCTCTCCCGTTCGCCTGCTGCTCAGCGCTCGGTGTGTTGTTTTTCCCGCCGCCGCCGCTGTAAGAGCTGTACACCGGCTCCGGCGTCTTGACATACCCCAGCGCCTTCGCAAGCTCCGGATTCGCCGCGATCCACGCCTTCTGCATCTGGTCGATCTCGCTCTGCGTGTAGCCGAGCCCGAGATAACCGGAGAAGTCGCCGTACTGCGCCATGTTCTGTGCCTTCGTCGCGGCGTCCTGCTGCTGCTGAAGAATGAGATTCATCATGTTCGCGTAGAGATTCTGCTGCGCCTGCGCGTTCGCCTGATCCCGCGCGGCGTTTGCCTGATACTCGGCGTCCGCGCCCTGCTGCCGCAGCTGCATAATGGCGGCGATACGCGCGGCCTCGTTCTCGTTCAGCCGCTCGCCGTAGGCCGTATCCAGTCCCAGCCGGGCCGATTCGCTCATGCCGCCGCTGTAGCCCCGTGCGGCCATCTCCTGCGGCAGCACGCGCAGCGATTCCATGTAATCCCGGTAGAGCTGCTTGTTGAGACTGCCGTACTGGTCTCCGAGCTCGCCGACGCCCTTCTCCGCCTGCGCGAGAGCCCGCTCGGCGGCGGCCTTCGCCGCGTCGTTGTTGGCCTTCACCGCGTCGTCGTACATCTTCTGGTACTGATCGCGCAGCTCGTCCAGATACGTCCGCTGCGGCTCTCCCGGCGTTTCCTCCGGCGTTCCTTCCGTCGTGCCCTTCTGCGCGTCGCCGTTGGGGTCGATGTACGTCACCTTGCCGCCGGACGTACCCGGCTGCGTCGGCGTCGTGGTCGGCTGCTGCGCTCCGTCCGGCTTCGGCAGGCGTCCCGCTCCGGCCATAGCGCCGGTTATCGCTCCGCTTGCCGCATTCGCCGCCGTCGCGTTCATGCCCGTCTGGTCATAGAGCCCTTTTCGCGGCGGCGCCGCCGCG
>ERZ1034915.220-NODE-220-length-39432-cov-26.337710_pt1 | contig 39432 bp, 35 predicted proteins | sample MGYA00520592_ERZ1034915 | MGnify/ENA primary metagenome ERZ1034915 (study PRJEB33766, sample SAMN09781787) | gut metagenome | biome: gut microbiome | host: Homo sapiens | place: Madagascar | study: EMG produced TPA metagenomics assembly of the PRJNA485056 data... | reverse complement strand
GGATTTGCAGCGACGGACCTCAGGACGCTCTTACACCACGTCTGCGCGCGCGACCCGAGCTGGAGCGCCTTTAAGGCTTTTTAAGAACTTTTTTTAGGGAATGCAGGGACTTCGAGAGTGCAAAATGAGCGCCCAATCCGGAAGTCGGGCGAAAATCCGAGATCGGCAGACCAGGCCCGGTTTTAGACAGCAGCGACCTGCGGTTTTGTTACCTAAAATCAGGCTATGCTCGGCGAGTTTCGATTTTTCCCCGCACTTCCGAAAATAAAAGGCGGAGGGAGTTCTTTAGAGCAAACGAATACCCAAGCCCCTCTTAATCGCCTTGTTCCAAACGTCGTTAAGCCTCTTGGGCCAATTTGCGATAAAGAAAATGCAGGTGCAACAAGCACAAAATGAACCGTTCTGCAAACGACCAATCTCCTTGAGCAAAAGTTCAGAATGGTCGACGCCGGCCACAGCCGCAGCCAAGTCAGCCACAGACTCGTTTGCATTTTGCGTCGCCTGCTCACTAGTTAGCAAAAGCGACCTCAGGGCATGGACGGCAATAATGCAAGCAAATGTAAAACCATCAATACGCCCAATATCCGCAAGCGAATCTCCCCTCCTAGCAACCCAGTCCTTATAAGATCGCTGACCAAAAATCACATCTGAAGGAACAAGGGCGTCATCCAGAGAGTGATACTTCAGGGGATCAAAATCACGATATGCTTCAACCGATGGATAGCTTAGATATAGTTGACCCATATCAGTACTATCGCAGTAATAGTCTTGCATTAGCTCAAGCCGCTTAAAATCGTGCCGATTGTCCTGAGGATCTAAGTCAAATATGAGCAAGGTGTCAGTAAAACTGGATTCGAGAAGCTCTGTCGCATCATCTTTATCCGGAAGAAGCTCGGCAACAAAGGACCTAAGATCAACGGCCTCAAAATCGCAACCGTATTCTTGAAAGAGCTTGTCTAGAAAGTCATGAACATTAATCTCGACATGAACAATTTGATGATCATCTGCGAGGCTAAAAGAATCAAACATGCGCTCCATCAGCTGAGGCTCGCGTTTAGCACCTTCGACAATGAGCAGGACGTTCTTTACGGACGCATTGTTCATGACTAGTCAAACTCTCCGGCACGGAGGAGCTTCTCAATGTTGTTGCCAAGCCTCAACTCGCGATCGGTGGAATCGGCCAAAGTTCGAATGCCCCCTTTTGCAGAGATTTGATAAACGCAGTCAGGCCTCATTACGCCATTCTTAACAAGCGAGGTATTGTGGGTCGAGCACAGTATCTGACACGATGCCTTTGAAGCAAAGAACTTCAAAAGGCTCTCTGCCATCTCAAAGTGACAAAAAGCGTCAAACTCATCTATGAACAAAAAACTGGCCGACTCGTTAAGCTCAAGCTCAGAGAACAACTTAACCAGGGTTCTTGTACCGCTAGAACATGCCTCGACAAACGGGATGCATCGAATAGGGTGATTGAAATACAGAACAGGCGAGCCGTCGGACTCTTTAATAACGATCAGAGACTCATCGACTCCAAAATTGCGGATAAATGACTCGAATTCCGCAACTTTGTTCTCGCGTATGATCTTGTCGATTACCCTTCTTGTTTCAAACCCTTTTAATCGAAAAAAGTCCATGCGAATCAGCCTCATGCGCGAGACAAATCGTCGCAACTCCGCCAAGACGCCTAAAACATTAGTTGGAAGACTGCTCGTTATATATGAAAGAAGGCTCAACGAAGTATCAGAGAATTCAAAATTGATCCCAGCAGCACCGATTCGTTCAAGATGGTTCTCTTCGAAAACGCCGCGTGCGTTATTGAAATCGAAAATGAGACTCTCATCAATCGATAGGCTCTCATGAAGCCAAGTAGTCGGAGAAGTCTTCTCATAACTGTAATTGATTTCGCGACCGTCAAATTCAAAGACATAAGTGAACTGTGCCGTGCCTCGCCCACAATCAGCATTCAAAAACAGACGATCATCCTGGTCAGAATAATCGAATGCCTCTGGAAAGCCGAGTGTAATGTCGAATAAAGCTGAACCGAAATTCGATTTACCAGACGCATTTCTGCCGATCAAAAGTGCTGTTTTCACGGTTCCGTTTTTAACATTATTTTCTGCAAACTGGTAATCACGAGAAGCTGAAAAATTTAATGTAACCGGAGTCGGAAAATTCCTATAGCCATCAACAGTAAAACGCTTAAGCATGAGAGTCTCCTATCTCTTGCCGTAATTATATTACGGCAAGAGATAGGAGACCTGCATCAATTACGTAACTACTGGAAAAGTCATGTAGCCAAAGCCCATCCGAACCATGAAAACCTACCGCGAGAGCCGCTCAAACCAGAAGTATGCGGCAAATTCCAGACATGCCGACCACGCCGGATAGCGACAACGCTTCTACCTGCGGTTTCTATTCATGAAAAGGGCGGCATGCTCGAGGGTTCCGAAATTTGCCGCATACTTCCGTCGGATGATTCCGGAAGTGCGGTGAAAAATCGAGATCGGCAGACCAGACCCCGATTTTGGGCATCTACGACCTGCGGTTTTGTTGGTAAAAATCCGGGTGTGCTCGGCGAGTTTCGATTATCCCCGCACTTCCGAAAAACGCGATAAAACCCGCTACCCTAAAGCGAACACGCGACAACATCCAGTTGTCGCGGAAACATCAAAGGGCCGTAGCCGGAAAACCGAACAACGACCCTTCTTGGTCATCGCCTCACGTAGAGTACACGACGACTGTATCACTGAGAACATCTTACCGTAACTTCCAGCGACCACGACTGCGCACCACCGGCTCTTCACCCGCATTCACGATAAACCTCGATAGAAAACCCAGGGTTCTCGGAGATGCGCCCTCTATTCTACGAACTGATACCTAACCTTGAGGCTGTTCAACTGGCTATATGGCAGATACCCGTCTTTTTGCAAACGGCCCACAACAATTCCTGGGGCAATTCCTATCTCATTAGCAAAAGACATCACGGAACTACACGTCTTGTTTCCAACAGCGAGCTGAGCATATGACTCTGGAGGAATCAACGTATCACGCGCGAAAGCATCCGCCGCGCGCTCCTCTTCTTCGGTAGTCCCATCGGTCCGTCCAATGTGCCCATTAATAACATGTGCCAGTTCATGGAAGAGACTGAACCAGAACTTGTCAGCATCGGCCCCGCGCAACGTAAGCGCGAGCACGATCTTTGATCCGTCATAGAAAGTTGCACCGTTGAGAAACGTGTGCTCAAGATGGGGCAAAAAGACGGTCGCAATCCCACATTCAGCCAACATAGACACAAGAAGCGGCTGAAAATCTACAGGATCCATAGTCGAAAACTCTCTGAGCTTGGGAATACACTCCCCAAGCTTGTCAATATTGATCTTACCGGTCGCTATCTCTCGCGCATCGATCTTGGCCTTCTGAGCCCAAGCCAAAAGTGCGTATTCGGATTCAGCGGTTTCCTTCTGGCGACGATAAGCGATTCCGGGAGCAAGGCGGTCTTCATTCAGCAATGCAAGCCTAACCACTTCAAAGAATTTTCTGAGCTCATATACTTTTTTCGCCACGGAGCGCGTCGGCTCGACCCATCCCAGTTTGGCCATCTGCGCATAAGGAAACTTCCTGGCTATCTGTTTATCCTCTTCGATAGAATTTTCGTCCTCGACCTGCAGCAACTTCTCACGATAACGCGCCTCAAGATTCATCCAAAATGCCGAGGGAACGCCCAGCACCATCTCGAGCCTATGTGCGGTATTTGGAGTAAGTTCAACTTGTCCATTTATAAGCTGACTTATGAACTTCTCAGAGTAATCCATGCGCCTAGCAAACTCGCGCTGGCTCATACCGCGATACTCAAGCTGCTCCTTTATAGTAGCTCCCGGTGGTGTTGCGATATAAGTCTTGCTCCTTGCCATGCCTTCTCACCTCTTAAGCATTCTCCTGTTTACAAATCTCATGCTAGTGGTAGTCAACGATTTCTTGAATTTCCGCTATCTGAATCTCATCCCTAATGACTTCAAATACCAATCGCAGAGGATGTACCAAGTCCATTGCAAATTGCCCTTTACGGTCACCAACAAGCTGATGGCATCGCCCAATCCCAAACTGAACGAGCATCTCAACAGAATCGGCAGCATGAATCTCATCTACACGCTGTTGGATAAGTCCCACGGTACGCTTATCGTATTTTTTGGCAGCAACGGAAGCGTTTGTACAGATCTTTTCAATGTGACGGTTCTTGTAATTGATCTGCATGACCACCTCCTACCATAGTTTTACCCCTGCGGTAAAACTATGGTAGCAGCTAAATAGGGAAAGAACAATATCAGCAGGAAAAGCAGGTCAATCACACCGGAATGACACGGTGCATTTACCTGCGGTTCTTGTACGCGAAAAACTGTTGCGCTCAGGGGTTCCAAAGCTTGTCGCATGTCGGAAACAAACGATTCCGGAAGTGCGGTGAAAAACCGAGATCTGTCGACCAGACCGCAGTCTTGCATTTGTGCCCTGCGGTTTTGTTGGTATAAATCGGGTTGCACTCGGAGGTTTCCGATTTTTCCGTACTTCCGAAAACGGCGATAAAAACCCACTGCCCCAAAGCGAAAACGCGACAAATACCCTTTGGAAACAGCCCCTTAAACGCAAAAACCGCCTTTCGGCGGTTCCCGCGGACCAAGCTGGACGTACCGTTGCAAGGCCTCATCACAGCCATTACTTTAAGGGAAAACCCGGGGCCGTCAATCCAATGCCACGAAGCTTCCAAATCAATCTTTGAGCCCCCATGAATCGGTCATTAATCGCGGCCATATCGGAACGCAAGTCACCGTTAAGACCGGTATCGAGCCGCTTCCCTACTAACAGTTATCCAATTTATTGAGTGCTAGCCAAGGGATAGCACAAGCAATACTAGTCGAAAGAGACACGCAAAAGCAATCAGACCTAATCAGCATCAGAAATAAGGCTTTTAAATCTAAAAATTGAACCGGCAGGGATAATAAAAATTCGCTCGGAAAGCAAGCGCTTCTCTTCATCGTTCGCGCCGCCGCGGTTCAACAATTTTTCCTTAAGCGTTTTTGAAAAACGACGAAAAGACGCAGGACTCCTTCTAGCGGATACAGCTTTAGTCGAAGCGATCAAAACAAAATGAAAATCCCCTTTTTTTAGAAGTTTCACCACAGTTTCCCACCAGCGAATATCCGTCTCTCCGAGCGACAGGCCAAATATAATCAATATATTGGCCCCAAGAATAATATCTTCCGCCCTACGGTCATCAGCGGAACCGAATAGCTTCTGTATTTCGCCTTTTACAAAGGTGGATGCAATATCTTCGTTTTTGGAAAGAGCGTCCGACCCAATCTGGGACGCATCATTAACGCCACATATTGGCTCACGTCCGAGAGCACCGTGAGCCTGGACAAGATGAATGAGCCGGATGGAAGAAACACCCCAGCTATCCTCTGGGGTTGCATGCCCGCTTGTTCCGAAAGCATGAAATAGGCGAGGAAGTAACGTAGTATAGTTAAAAGTGACAATAGAAACGTTCAGCTCAAAATCAGTCGAATAATAACCAAGTATCCTCTGTCTTTCCAGAGGCTGCAACGCGGAGCACCAATATGCCAAAGAGTCTATGACAGATTCGGAGTTAGCCTCAATGAATTCATCGGTTACTCTTTTATCTTCCGACGCGATGAAAGCGGCGAGATCAACATCTATCGCCTCTTTGCAATCGAGCGCAGCTTCAACCGCATTTTCCTCGTAAACCTCGAGATTTGAAGTATATTCACCCAGTTTTTTCTCAAAATCAGCCCACTCCCGCGTTCCTTCTTTTTCGATACAGCCTGCCAAACGGCCAACTGGACCTTCATCCGAAGCATGGTTTTTAGAGAAGAAATCAATAAACCTAGTGGTACTTGTCTTCAATCCTGCCGACAAATCAAATCCATTGCCAACCATGACCGTCACGGAAAGATTACTTGCCAAGCCAACCCCTAATAATGGAAACCTTATCTTTCCGGGAATTATAACGCCCCGCATAGACAGGCGAAGGACGCTACCAAAGAATGGCAACTGGCAATAATCAATTGGTTTAAATAAGTCGGCTTTTTGTGGCAGAAATCACACAAAGCCATAACAGCAAAATTACCGAGCACTCAGGCGTTTGATCTTTCTGTAAATCTTAGCCTCATCGGGGGCAATCGGATCATTTGGAAACGCCTTTTGGGCTCTCGCTACGTAGGAAAGAAAGTTCCCGTAGCGGAAAAATGGAGAAGAGTCGGAGCCAGCCGATGGGCACAACCCTCTCCCCTTAATACCAAGCGGCGAATAATGTTGATACAGAGCGGAGACGCGCTTTTTTGATGCGTGCCTTCCCTCGCCCTGATTAGAACGCACAATCGCACTGGCCGCCTCACGGAGACGCTTATGGTACCTTCCAACCGTAGACTGTCGAAGTCTTACAACGCGCCCGTCAAAGTCAAACCCCAGGAAACTGACTTTCTGCGCCGGATGTGCGCCGGAGTACGAATAGACCTTACCCGTACGAACGCTTTCAAAATCAAGCCGTGCAACCCCGTCGCTATCAACCCGGAACGCCTTGGTTTTCTCAGGCTGCAGTTTAACGGAATCGACATCGGCCATTAGATTGATGGCCTCTACAAGTGCATCAAAGCCAGATTTTGGAACGGCAATTATAAAGTCATCGCAATAACGAAGATACAAGCCGCCAACCCGTTCAACGGCAAGTCTGACTTTCATGTCGATATCGGCCATATAGATGTTAGCGAGCACTCCGCTTGCGGCAAGACCCTGAGGAATTCCCAGCCCAATACCCGTTCGCTTCCACGGTCTGGTGATGACCTTACTTTTGTTTGCAAGAAACTCAGACTTTGGCAAGATAACATCCAGCTTATTAAGTTCGCGAATAGACTTGAACCGAAGCTCGATAGCTGCTTCGCTGATCATTTTCTCCCGAGTGGGATCGATTGCTGGCCATGGCAATTCATGCCGAGCAGCCAAATCAGCAATAGGCCAGCACGAATAATGGAGGATGTTTTTAATGACTTGATAGTGATCGTCCGGCAAGCGTCCACTGGGAAACAATGAACGCAACGACGTCATTAGATGGACATGATTTAAGTTGTCGAAGAAGCTCTCGAAATCACCCGTAAGCACAAAAGCCGAATCTTGCTCACGCATATAGTCGAATGCCTTTTTAGCTGAGGAAATATTGCTGCCAGCAGTTACGGCGCTGTCTGATGAAAGCGAAGAGCGGTACGCTACGGCAACCTCATTAAACTCTTCGGCAATAGCCTTCTTGTTATATAAGTCCGACCACAGATAAGAGTAGTACTGGAAGACGCGGTGATCGAAATGCGAGGCATAAGCGATATTACGAACCTTGCAGCTTCGCTTACCTCCACGATACCGAACAGTAATGATCTCGTTGGAAATTAAAGGGTAGAACGCGTGATGGGAAACGTACTCTGAATCTAAAATTTTTGCCTGAACTTCGGCAAAAGAGGCCCTATGATCGAAATGAGCATATGAACTTTTGGAACTATATCGAGGAATACGAGTGATATCGAACTCGGCCAAAATACCCCCAAATAAATCAACCTGTCCGGATCAACAAGCGGCGGCTAACCCTCCCCGAACAGGCTAATCAAAGGCGCAGCAAGTGCAACCAACGCTTTCGCGGCCACCTAAAGCAATGCTTGCCTATGCGATGCTAGACGAAAGCGAGGAATTGGTACTTATGACCATCGAGGCTCTTATCCAGCTAGCCGCAGGCAACGCTGGTGTCAATGTTGCGAACGTCGGAATTTCGTCGTTTGCGATATTGACAGCAGTAGCGTACCCCATCGCCAACTCGCGATGGGCAGCGATTTTTATTCCCCATTCTCGCTTTGCTTAAACAGGTTATAAGAAATCAGCTCATGCAGTTAACAGCGCCTTGATGCACACCCAATTGTCTTGATGGCGATCGCATCGAAAATGCTGGTGCGCCCCTACGGATACAAGCGCCTCCCCATCTAATGCATGTACACGGTCCGCGAAAACAATATCGCCGACAACACCGTGAAAATCCCGAAGTGCATAATCTAGGAGTTTGGATGCACGGACAGGTGGATTGGCATTGTTCAGTATGGACGCTTCGCACTCCTCGCCGACGGGCACATCGTTGAGGGCGAAGACATCAGCGCACAGCGAGGCCGAGGACCAACTCCCTCCCCCTCCCCAACATTCCCCAGAAAGTTCGCTGATGTTGACTGGGATTCCCGTAAAATAAACCGCAACAAAATATGTGCGGAGTGCTGGCCTGGAGCTGCCTTCGGACCCTATTGGCTGCTCACCGAGAGGCTCCGCTATGAAACGACCCCTTTACTACCTGATCTGCGCGATCGCGTGCACGTCCATGGTCGGCGCGACGTTGCCCATGGCGGCCATCGCGGAAGCCATGCAGCCTCGGGCAACAGCCGAGCAGCAGGCGCAAGCCGACGCCACGAGCAGCGACGCGGGCAAGGCCGAAGGCGGCACCAACACAAATGCGACAGCAGATACCGTAGAGGACGGCACCGCAACATCCACCGGCGCCAGCGCAGTCAACACGGAAAGCGCTGGCGGCACCCCCACCGCCAACGCCACAGACACCGCCGCGCCCGGCACCGCCGCCGCAACCGGCACCCCCGCCCCATCCCTCCGCGCCCAAGCCACCCCCGCGGCCGAGGCGATCTCCGCCACGTCACAAACCGGCTACGCCCACTCCGCCACCGCAACCCAAAACGGCGTCACCTTCACCGTCTCTTGGAACGACGCCCCCGCGGGCACCGCGACGATCTTCCACGTAACCCAGGCCAACGGCTCGTCCCAGGCCAAGGCGCGCATGGACGTGCCCACCTATTGGGACGGCGGTAGCCAGGAAAGCGTCTGCGACCCGTCGCGCGCGGCATGGGCCGGCTACTACAGCCTGGGCACCGCGGGCCACGACTTCACCTTCGACTTCACGGCATCGGGCACGTACCGCATCCACTTCTACTTTATGGACAACGACAGAAACGACCCCCAAAACGACAAGGGGATCTACTACCTGCGCACCACCGCGGAGGTGACCGTAAACGACGCCGCCCGCCCGAGCGTCACGCAGATCGTCAACGACGCCGTGGACCTGTGCAGGCAAGAGACAAACGGCTCGGAATACAACATGGCGCTGTGGCTCCACGACTGGACGCTCGACCAGCTGGAGTACGACCACAACCTCAACTGGTGCTCGGCCGAAAGCGGCCTCACGCGCCACCAGGGCACCTGCGAGAGCTACCAGCGCATCTACTCCAAGCTCCTTGACGCCACGGGCATCGTCAACGGCCGTATCACCGGCAACGGCCACACCTGGAACGCCGTAAAGATCGACGGCAAATGGTGCCAGATGGACCTAACCTGGGACGACACCAGCGACAATTGGTACGGAGACCTGGACCAGCGCCATCTGTACTTTGGCCTGACCGACGAGCTCATGGCAATCGCCCACTCCGACCACACGGCCAACTTTAAAAAGAACGACTACGCCTACCGCTCGACCGACCTATCCAACAATTACTTTGTGCGAAATGGCAAGGCCGATGAATGGGCAGAAAAGTACGCCGACCGCATTCAGCAGCATCTGGATGCCAAGGAAGAGAGTTTTTCCATCGCTGCTGATAACCAGTCCATCCCGCAGAGCATCTCGGGGATTCAAAACGGAATCGTTGCGTATGCGATGAATCAAATAGACTGGAAGACCGCTAGAAACAAAGACTATCTATCGACCGAGTCGAAGGTCGAGATGACGTCGAGCAGCAGCTGAACCGCGGCAGGGACTCGACACCTGCTCGGTGGAGGCCGTCCCCCCAGGCGGTGAAGGTGAGGGGGATCCAGCCCGAGGGAATGTAGGAATGCGATAGGAAAGTCATAGATGCGGGCGTGCTGGCTAAAATGGGTCGGCCGGGATTGGTCAATCTCGGCCGACTATATTTGGCTAAATTATTCCATCGCTAACACAGAAATCTCGCTGATGTTTACTGGTGTTTCCGAAAACCCCAACAAAATATGCGCGGCATGCTAGCCCGGTGCTGCTTTTGGACCCTATCGCCTGCTCCCAGTGAGGCTCCGCTACGCCCCCCCCATCGCCCACTATGTGCAATCGCGCGCATGTCCATGGCAAGCGTACCAATACCCATGGCGGTCATCGCAGAAGCCATGCGGCCTCAAGCAACAGCCGCGCAACAGGCACAAACTAAGACAGCAATAAGCGATACTGACAAGGCCGAAGGGACCACAAGCTCAAACACCACCGACTCAAGTGATTCCGCAGTAGATGTCAAAAGAGACAACAACGCCGCCCCCGTCAGCGCGACCAGCGCAACCGACAGCACCATCCCCCATTAGCTTCCTCATCGAGCAGCGCGCTGGACGCCTCCTCGATGGTCTTACTCGGAGGAGTCTTCATTTCCTTGCACAGCAGTTCCTCGTCGACCGTTACGTTGTTCGCAAATTCGGCACGTATCCCTTTCGTCTGTGATTCGCTGCTTAGCCGCCAGAGACCACATGACAGAGCGCGGACCGTGTTCCGTCATGTGGTTGTCAATTTCCAAAAAAACTTGACGTTACCAGTGATGCGGTTTCAAACAGTTAAAAAGGGGTATCGACCCACGCCGATACCCCTAATGCAAGCACGCTTTAATCCAATTAAGCCATTATCAATACTGCTTTATCGGATCAGCGTACATCGTGAATTGAAAGCCAATCCAGCATCCTATTGAATCTCTCTATAAACTAGATCCCGTTTTTCGTGAAATAGCATATTCGCAGGTACATCTTTAAAAACAACGCTATTCGCAGCGATGACCGCATTATCGCCAATGGTTACACCTTTAAGCACCACGACATTCGCGCCAAGCCAGACGTTGTCGCCAATATGCACGGGCGCAGTCGTAGTCGGCTGGTCCCGATACATGACTCCATTCTGCGATATACCGTGGTCGAAGTCATACACGTGGACGTTTGGACCAAATAGGCAGCCTCTGCCAATCTCAATTCGTTCATGAGCAATCAGGACGCAACCGTAATTGAAAGACGTTCGCTCACCGACGCTAATAACGCCTTTATCCGATACACGACAATTAAACGGTCGCCTGAAAGCCTTCGTCATGGCTATCTGACCAGGAAATCTCCCTGCAAGAAACGCCAACTTCCCCCGGACATAAATCCAGGACGCTGCACGTTCGACAAACTCCATTAGATTCAAGAGAAACACCCCACCCCAGTAACTAATTCCTTTTAATGAGACGCTTCACAAAAGTCTTGAGAGATTTCACGAAGCCGTAGGCGCCAACAAACCGAGCAGTGCCTTCGAAGCCCTTATGCTCATAAGCCTTCCAGAAACTATCAACGTCGCCCTGCGGAGAGGACGACCTCTCCAGCATCGGATTACCGGGCAGCACCTCTTCAAGAGATATTTCAGTTACGCCGAGCTCAAATACACCAGATGCAACAATACGCTCGGCAAGCTCGCTATTAACCATAACAACAGAAAGTCCCTTATGATCATTAAGGTCTTTGCGAACTCGATCGACGCCAAGAAAATCAGCAAGAGTGAAGTCGGAGACCCTGTTGACGTCGGTATAGGCGCAGTTATAACAGCTGGAATTTAAAGCGTTATTGCTATAGAACACATCTCGCCAAGTATTAGATTCAATCGTGTCATAGAGAGCAGTGCCGTCGTCCAAGAGAGCCTTCTCGACATGGACTCCCCAACCTCTGTCCTTGGGGCGATGAAAATATTTAATGACCTTCTTTCCGGACTTTTTTTCCAAAAAGGAAATGTAATCGCGGAACATGCGATTACTAGGTGTGCCATGACAGATTAAATCGCAGGTAACCAACTGTCCGGAATAGTTTTTCTTAGACAGGAAACTCCTAAGACCCGCAATCTGGCATGGGGTTCCGCTGTAGAGCACGTCAAGACCTTGTTTCAAGTCGTTATATGCTTCGACAAATGAAGAGCCAACGAAACCCTGCGAGTATTTTGAACCTCGACAAGATTGCGCGTCATCAACAGAGGCGCAACGCCGCTGAACAACGCGGAAATCTTCATCGAAGCAAGCGCCGTAAACGACGCCGCCACTATTTAAGACATAAGTAGCCAAGGTCCAAAACGCGGCACCCGAGGAACTTTTTACGCGTTCGGCGTCATCAGCCTGATAAGCCAATACCCGACGAGGACTCATCTTCAAATCGTTGCTCGTCAAACCATTGGCCGGACACACCATCTGGCACAAACCGCACTCAACACATTTTGATTCGTCAATCTTCGGACGGTAAAACCCATGAAAGTCTTCTACAATCTGAATCGCCGATCGAGGACACATAGACAGACACGCAGAGCACCCGGTGCAGCGTTGGCTATCTTTGCAGATATCCATGGAATCCCTCCCTATCGTTAAGAATCATCTTGTCTGAGCCGCAAATAGCAAACAATGCCACACATGAAATGAAATACGGTATATAGCACTGCGGATCGTATAAAGGGTTGCCTGAAAAGCAATAAAGTAGAAAGAAAATCTGCACACCCAAACAGGCCCACAAGCAAAAGGAGTCCCCATAAGGACCCTCCTCTAAATGAGATTTAGATTGATGTATGGCTGCAAAGATGGAGAGAAACGCAGGCAAAACAAAAGCCGCAAGGCCAATCACGCCCGTCTCGGCAAGCAGTTGTAGGTATACGTTGTGCGCGCTCATCGATGAGAAGCCAAGATTGCTGTACATTGCACCAAGAGAGGTAGTGGCAACATACTTCGAATAAGTCCCCCAGCCACAACCAAGCAAGGGTTTTGCATAAAACATACTCCATGCGCAATCATACAAATAGCTTCTGCCGTTGCCCGTTTCATCATCCGAAAGCTCAATAAACCTCTCGAGAGTTGCCTGAACAGCGGGGACAAACGTTGCAAGAACACCGACGGCTATTACAGCGATCGCAGCAACAGTCAAAGTCTTGAGCATCGTCCCGGTAAATTTCTTCCTATTAACGAAGAGGCACGAGATGACAATAGCGGCAACAGACGCCACCAAAGGACCCCGCTTGGTGGTCAAAAAGAGCGCAAGCAGGAGCATCAGGCTCAGCATCAGATCTTTAATCCGAACCTTTTCCCTGCTACCAACAAGACCACAGGCCCAAGAGACGAGACCCAAACTCAAATAAATCGAATTAGTGCTGTAGTGCGCCGTAAAGCCAGAGCGATAGTCCCTAGCCATATAGCTACCTGAAAAGAAGGCAGATTTAACTGGCGGATAAAGTGCGGGGACTAGCCAGAAGATAATGGTGCAGAACGCATGAAATGCTGCAAAGGCGACAAGAACCCTAAGGCATGAAGTAACCCAGGATCGCTCGCCTGCCGCAACATACATGCACAGAAATAGAAGCGTATAGACTACGAGCAGGGTCAAATTAGCCACACCGTATATGAAACTATGAATAAAGAACAGCACAAAGAAAGGCGCCCAAGCCAGCTCAAGGCCAAATCTCTTGCAAGCAAATCTTCTGTTAGTCACAAAATGTAGGAGAAGCGCCGTAGCAGATAGCAGGAGGCAGACATCAAGTACAAGCGCAGAAGCAGCAAGCGATTGGCAGAAAAAGGCGTAAAAGAGCAGTGGAATGAACACCATGGACCCATCATTTAGGGAAAAGCGTCGCTCTAACTCAGAGCAAGACTCAACACCGGGCCTAGACGCGCTGAAATAATTCATCCTATTTAATCCTCATAAAACGACCAATAATCGAACTATAGCTAGGCCTGTCGAAGAAATAGAGCGTCGCGCATGCGGCGACTGCGCCCCAAATGACAAGGCCGATGGCGACCGCAATCCATCCTGTCCAGCTTCCAGCGAAGCAAGACAGTAGATAGCCAGGCATGGCCACGAGAACGGTCAGTAATACATACACGCCAAACGACCAAAACGAACTCGAAAGAGAGTCCTTCGAGATTTTAAGAGGCTCGTAGAACAAAAGGTCAATCACGCGGTATAGATTGGATACGCAGGACGCAGCAATTGTGCCGACGACCCCAAACCGCATCGTAAGCGGGATACCCAAGACGATAATGATTGCGGCCTGCAAGCAGGTCTGTGCCCTAGTCTCACGGTACATACCAGCAGCAATTACAAGTAAGCCCTGGGACGACTTGCCGTGATAGAGAAAAACATTAAGGACGACGAGAAAACCGAGCAGGCCATTGTGGTAGTTTGCATCGTGAAATCCGCCTGCATACAAATCCACAAAAGGCAAAATCAATGAAAAGGCGCACCCGCACGCCACGGCGGAGACTGCGTACACAAGTGCTCGATATGGCTTATACGAAGACCGAAGACCCTCATAATCTCCCTCAGCAATTTGCCGGCCAAAGAGCGCCTGAAGTCCTGTACCGAGGACATTCGGAATCATCTGCAGCCCCGTAGATACGAGCATGTAAACAGCAAGAACGCTGACTTCACTCATGCTCCCACAGAGGAAGGTCGCCAAAATAACAGGCGCGCCCGACTGAACGGCTCCCAAGACTTGGAGAAACAACGCATCCCATCTCTGGGGTAGCTGATAGTCACCGTAATCAACCTTGCAATTGAGTTTCGGATAATGACGGCGTGTATACAGAGCGAGAATCAGGCTGCGCGCAAAAACCGCAGAAAGAGCCAACGCATAGACAGCGACAACAGGAGCATGGAGATAGGCAAACAAGAAAATGACGGCCGTGTTAACCAGCGTGAAGACCGTCGATGCAAGTTGAATAAGCCAATTCTTTTGATCGGCGGTAAGGAAAACTTGGTACTTGGCGAGGGAAAAGAAATCCACGACAATCTTGGCACCCAACAGGAAGGTAAGCACCATGATCTCCCAAGGCGCAAGCGAACCTGCCGAGACAAATATCGGATAAACGACCGAAAGGCCAACCAGCAAGACAAGAAACAACATGCCCGACTTCTGATAAAAGACCTTCGAGGCCGATGCCACGACGTTAATCCCATCCCAGTCGCCCTTAGCAATAGGCTTATATAGAGCGAAGGTTGCCGCACCAGAAATACCAGCTTCGACAAGTGCGAAATAACCAATAAACTGAGTTAGAGAGGTCACCAGACCGTTAACCTCGGATCCATATACGCCGATAATCGCCCTTGGGACGAGGAAACCGGCAACGATAGCGGTCAACTGGTAGACCAAGTTCCAAAAAGTGTTCTTTGCAAACATAAGCCAGAAACGACACCTACAATCCAATGCAGCGAGCGATAAAGGCACGCGCTGTATCACGGTCATGTGAGAGGGTCTGGTTTGCATGACCATAGTCAACAGCCGTAGTAACGACCTCGTCTCGATACAGACAACCCTCAATTCCATAACGTGCGAGCAGGTCGGTAATCCTGACGTTGCTCTGAACGGCGGAGTCCGACGTTTTAACGACAAACGACTTATTGAAATTCATGGAGAAGCAGGCGCCGTGGAAGGAGTCCGTGCAAACAAACGACGCCTCACTAACAAGCTTCAAGAAAGCAGCCGGACCGATGCCCCTCACGTTAATCATACCGGGGAATTTCTTCGTGTTGTAATGAATGCAGACGACAGGAACGCCGAGCTCACTGGCGATCTTCCTAGCTCGATCCACGAGTTTTTGCTCAGAGTTAAGCGTATAAAGTAGCACATAGGATTGAGGCATCATATCCAAGCCGTCATCTGAGGCTAACGCCGTCCAGTCATCGCCCGTAAGAAGTAGAGTCGGATCGGGCATAAATACAGATTCGAGCCCCATCTCGCTAAGGACCTGCATAGAGCTCGGTTCCCTAACGGAAAGACCAGTGAACTTTTCCAGCCTGTCGGCCGCGCCTTCATCGCATGCCGAAATGGATTCCGCCGTCGCATCTCCCAAACTGGCAGCATAAGACGCGACCTTTGTAACTTCAGCGATACCTTCACCCAAAAAGACGGGGTCATGGCCATTAACCCGAGGATTGAAAACCTGATCGCTGCCAATGAGAACGCAGTCGAGGCTCTTGGCTCTATCAATAAGAGCTTGCTTATCCAGCTTTCCCGTAGGGCTTAGATTGCGATTAGCAAATCGACTGAACGAATTAAGCCTCTGGCGCTCAAAACCCCTGCGAAGGAAATAGCGAACGGCATCCGAAGGATTGAACGAGAAGCGCGTACCCAACTCTCGATCATCGAGTTCCTTATTGCTGTAATTGAGCACTTCGCAGTCGCAGCCCAACGACATCACGGTCCTGCGCAGAGCACATGCTTGTAGCGAAGCACCATAATTTACGGTATTCGAAAATGTGAGGATGCCTATGCGTTTCAATATCTTACCGCCTAACTATTCGCAAGCTCGTTAAACCAAATTGATGATGTAACCTTCAGTAGCGTTATCGGTTTCGATAACCTTGCACGGGTTGCCAATGACTATCGAATGATCGGGAATATCCTGGTTAACAAAGGTATTGGAGGCAATAAAGACATCGTTTCCAATGGTCACATTACCTGCAACCGTCGAGTTAATACCGAGATATACGCGGTCACCAATCGTAGGGACGCCCTTTCTATGGCCACGGTTTTCTTGACCGATGGTGCAACCCTTATGGATGTTTACATTACGGCCCAACTTCGCACCGGCGTTAACTGTAATGCCGTAAGGGTGACCAATATAGAAGCCTTCACCAATTTGAGTTGATGGCGAAATCTCAAGTCCACACTTCCTGGAAAGATGTTTCCTCGGAAGCGTGAAGAGAAGTTTTCGCAATCCCCCTGCTTGACACATCCTTAGATAGAAAACATAGCGGTAGCCAAAATCACCGAATAGTCGGCCGAGCTTTACGCCTTGCGTACCGAAATAGTGATAAGTATCTTTAGCGAATACGTCCACTCTAACTTCTCTCTCCTCTAGCAATCTTTTCGCGAACAACGCCAAAGATTCTCTTAGTTCCTACAACCAAGCCACCGTCACTAAGCTCCATGAGAATTCGACCCAAAATCTGCGAAAGCCTTCGCCCAATGAAAGGGGAACACTTACGCACAACCTTCCGCTTGATGCGATATTTGGGCTCAACCCAGCTTCCCGAAGAGCGATGGATGCTGTAGGTTTCACGCTTGATGTGATAACCGCCGAAACCGTAAACGGGGTTGAACGCTTTGGAGTCCAAGGCAAGCCAGCCACCGAAATGCTGCTCTTTATTCACGCGTTCAAAGCCGATTTTTTGAAGCTCAGCGGTGAATACCTCATTCACCGTGATCTTGTCGAGAAAATCAGGATCACAGGAGAACTCCATCGACTCATATCGTTCCACGCATGCGCGAATTACAGGGTCATGAGGCTCAACAGCAACAATCAAGCCGGTAGTGGCAGTCAACGAGGATTCTTCGATTGCAGTGAAAGGAATGCTTTCCATGAGAGGCGATATGTCTCGTATGAGCTCGCTACCGATATCCATATAGATGCCGCCGTACTCATACAAGACCTTAAAGCGAGCGTAGTCCGACACAAATGCCCAGATGCCCGCCGCATACGCACCCCTTGACCAAGAGCACGATTTGAAGTCGAAGTTATCCTCATTCCACTGCTTGACCTCAAACCCAGGCGCAAACTTCTCCCACGAAGCCAAGGACCTCACAGCAGTCTCAGAGAGCGGATTGCCTCCGAACCAGCAGTAATGAATAGTCTTATCCATCGTCACGCTCCTAAATGTGCAACTTGGAAATAAGAAACGGAGTCTGACGGGTCTCCAATATCGCCCAAGAAAGCGAGTCTCACCGGCAAATATCTTCGTAAACCATGCCAAGCCGGTTCATAAACGCCGTAAGGGAAAAGGCATCTTTTATGCGAGCTCGTCCCTGAATTCCAATCATTTCCTTGTAAGAGGTATCGCTCATGAGATTCTCGAGCTTAGTGGCCAGCGCATCAACATCATCAACTGGAAACATAATTCCGTCTACGCCGTCGGTAATGACCTGTGGAATACCCCCGACAGGAGTCGCAATGGTAGCAAGACCGTACGACATTGCTTCAAGCACACTCATAGGCATGCCCTCATTCTTCGAAGGAAGGCAGAACATGCTACTGTTGCGAAAGGCTTCGTCTTTTTTTTCACCTTTAGCCCAGCCTATAAAGCTGCACCTGTCACCAATTCCAAGTTCATCCGCCAGTTGTTCATATGCTGGCACATCCCCGTCTCCGCCAAAGACAAAACGCGCATCGGGATAAGTCTTAAGAACGTGCTTAGCGGCACGCAAAAGTAAATCCGGACTCTTGCGCGCATCAAGACGCCCCATGAACAAAACCGTATTGCACGAATAATCAATAGCGTTAACCTCAGGAACGTCAACGGCGTTATGCAGCACCACGATACGATCCAAAGAACAGATGTGCCTTTTTAGAAGGAATTCCTTCCACTCCTCCGACAGAACGACCACCTTTGAGCAACATTCAAAGGAATGCGAGATATCGCGTCTCTCAGCCTCGCCACATTCTTCGTCAAACCAAACACCGAACTCGCTACCATGCAGATGGAGAAGAACGGGTTTATTTCGAAAGAAGGCCGCTCTCATGAAAATCTTCTTTCGGCGATAGCTGCCACGAGACGCCATATGCACATGTACGAGATCGCACGCGTTGAGCCTACTGAGATATTTCATATAAGCCACAAGGGCTATGGACAGCTTCTTGAACTTCCCGCCCTCAGCAGTTGTCGAAATGAATTCTATTGAACCTTCATTACGATTCGACCACTTCATAATGTTGTTTTCAACCGTGGAGATGCCACCCATAGCATCAAGACTCGGGCCTATCATCAACACTTTAGGCATTATCAGCACCTAAAGATCTTTTAGAAGAAGTGCAAGACCAATCGCAGTACTTTTCTAAATGGGAAACAGTTGGCAAAACAAACAAATCGCCAAGCTCTCGGTCAAGTCTATCGGGTTGTTCCTCTAGTGCATAGAAGGGATCGTATCCGCCTCCGGTATAGAAAGTCATCTCGCCAAAGTAAGGTTTACCGCAAATGTTGTACCAGTCAACTCGCACGTGAGGGAAACCATTAGAGAGTTTTTCGGAAAGCTCAAGCATAAGTTCGTAGTTCTCGGGCTTTACAGTAGGCTTATGCTCAGATACCTCATGGTCGATATCGCCACGCTGCTCCCATTCAGTAGAAAAGTACTGCATTTCATGATTAGTGAAACGATCAGCGTCCGTCTGAACAAGAGCTGCCTTACCGTCAAAACAATAGAATTTATAATCAGTCGGAGTCGCTCTTCCCGGTTCATCAAGAAATGCTTCCGCCACAATGCGAGGCGTGATACCGAGATAAGCCCACTCCCTGCCCTGCCAATACCAGTTTCTATGCAAGGCAACATTCAGACGTTTCTTGGCCTCAACAAAATCAAAATTCGACTTATCCGTGCACACAAATGTGCTCTGCGAGTCGTGAGTACATTTAAGCACAAACTTCTCCGGCAATTTATCGAGGTCGATATCTTCAGCTGCATTGAAAACACCGAAAAGTGGCACAAGGTACTCGGACCCAATACGTTGTTCGACGAAAGAACGCACGCCATATTTATCTGCAAGCTGAGTCAAAACTGGATTATGGTAGTTAAGCTTGTACCACTGCAGCTTCTCATTAAATGTCTTAGGACACTCGAAATCAGGCTCGTAATGAAGTTTGGCTTTGAAGTAGAGACGCATATATGCCTCATCAGGAATGAAGCGCAGGTTGTTTTTAAGAGAAAGAGTAAACCTCTTTTTTAGCTTCACTATTTACCTCCAATAACGTCCGCAATTCGCTCACTCGCATGTCCGTCACCGTAAGGATTCGACGCATGGCTCATGGCCTCGTACTCGGCCTGATCGGAGAGAAGGCGACTGAACTCACGGTAGATGACCTCCTCCTCTGTGCCGACGAGCTTCAGCGTGCCGGCGGCAACGCCCTCGGGACGCTCGGTGGTGTCGCGCATCACGAGCACGGGCTTGCCCAGACTAGGCGCCTCCTCCTGGATGCCGCCCGAGTCTGTTAGGATGAGGTGGCTCGCGGCCATGAAGTTGTGGAAGTCGAGAACCTCGAGCGGGTCGATGATGTGCAGGCGGTCGAAACCGCCGAGCTCCTCGTGCGCCGCCTTGCGGACGAGCGGGTTCATGTGGATGGGGTAGATCGCCTTGGTGTCGGGATGCTCCTCCATCACGCAGCGGATGGCGCGGAACATGCGGTGCATGGGCTCGCCCAGGTTCTCGCGGCGGTGCGCCGTGATGAGGATGAGGCGGGAGCCCTCGGCCCAATCGAGCTCGGGGTGGGAGTAGCCCTCGCGCACGGTGGTGCGCAGGGCGTCGATGCCGGTGTTGCCGGTGACCCAGATCCTGGACTCGGGCTTGCCCTCCCCGAGCAGATTCTCCTTGCTGGCCTCGGTGGGGGCGAAGTAGTACTCGCTCACGATGTCCACGGCCTGGCGGTTGAACTCCTCCGGCCAGGGGCTGTAGATGTCGTGCGTGCGCAGCCCGGCCTCGACGTGCCCCACGGGGATCTGCAGGTAGAAGCAAGCGAGCGCCGCGGCGAAGCTGGTCGTGGTGTCGCCGTGGACCAGGACCACGTCGGGCCTCTCGTCCTCGAGGACCGCCTTGAGCTTGAGCAGCACGTCGCACGTCACGTCGAACAGCGTCTGGCCCGGCTTCATGATCGCCAAGTCGTGGTCTGGGATCACGCCGAAGACGCGCAGCACCTGGTCGAGCATCTCGCGGTGCTGACCGGTCACAGTCACGACGGTCTCGAACTCATCCCTGCGCGCCTTCAGCTCGTTGGCGAGCGGGCACATCTTGATAGCCTCCGGTCGGGTGCCGAAGACGAGCATTACCTTCTTCAAAACGGATTCCCCCTGAAGAGTCACATGGTCTTACAGCTTGTAGACGTTCTCTCCGTCGCCGCAGACGTTGCGCGGGTCGATGATGACGCGGTCGCCGAAGATGCCGGGGTTGTCCTTGACCTGGGAGTGGCCGACCATCACGATCACCATCTCCAGGCCGTCCAGGAACTCCTCCATTGAATGGACCTGGCCGGGAACCTCGTCGCGCTCGACCCAAGGGTCGTAGACCTTGACGGAGCCGGCGCAGAGGTGCTCGGACATGGACTCGAGCATCTGCAGCGTCGGGGACTCGCGGACGTCGTCGACGTTCTCCTTGTAGGTGAGGCCGTAGATGCCGACCTTCGAGGCGTCGGTGATGCCACGCTCCGCCATGACCTCGTGGGCCCGGTGCATGACGTACTCGGGCATGGAGGCGTTGGTCTGAAGGGCGAGGCGGATAAAGTTGGCCGTCTCGGGGTAGTCGCCGACCAGGAACCACGGGTCGACCGGGATGCAGTGGCCGCCGACGCCCGGGCCGGGGTTGAGGATGTTCACGCGCGGGTGCTTGTTGGCGATGCGGATGACCTCGGCGACGTCCATGCCGCCGATGCGGCAGATCTTGGCGAGCTCGTTGGAGAAGGCGATGTTCACCGCGCGGAAGGTGTTCTCGACGACCTTGGTCATCTCGGCGGTGCGGATGTCGGTGACGGAGATCTCGCCCTGGCAGAAGCTGGCGTAGACCTTGGCCACGGCCTCGCCCACCTCGGGGTCGTCGGCGCCGATGGTGCGGTTGTTGTGCAGCAGCTCGTAGACCATGTTGCCCGGGATGATGCGCTCGGGGGCGTGGACGAGCCTGACGTCCCCGCGGCCGGCCTCTGTGAGCAGCGGGCGCACGAAGCGGTCGATGGTGTTGGGCGAGACGGTGGACTCGACGACGAGCACGGCGCCCTCGGGCGCGACCTCGAGGACGGTCTTGCAGGCAGCCACGACGTAGCACGGGTCGATCTTCTTGTCTAGCTTGTCGTAGGGCGTGGGGACCGAGACGATGTAGGTGTCGCAGACCTGGTAGTCGGTGGAGAACTTGATGCCGGACTCCAGAGCGTCGGCGAACAGCTCGTCCAGGCCCTCCTCCTTGAAGGTGGTCTTGCCGGCGTTGAGCGTGGCGACGAGCTCCTCGTTGTAGTCCGTGCCCACGACCTCCACGCCGTGGGATGCCATCATGAGGGCGGTGGGCAGGCCGATGTAGCCGAGACCGATAACGTTTACCATTGCTATTCACCTTTCTTAGCGAACTTGTATTTATACGTGAGGGCGACGAATTTTAGGTTGCCGATGATGTAGCGTTTCCACAGCCTTCCGGGCTCCTGGATGAAGCGGTAGAACCACTCCAGGCCGTGCTCCTGCATCCACGTCGGAGCTCGGTCGGTTACACCGGCAACAACATCGAAGCTGCCGCCGACGCCCATGACAAAGGGGATTCCGATCTGGTCGATGTACTTGTGGACCCAGTACTCTTTCTTGGGAGAAGAGAAAGCGACGAACATCATGTCGGCTCCCGAGGCGGCCATATTGGATACGATCTGGGGCTCGTCCGCCTCGGTAAAGTAGCCGTTTCGATACCCTACGATCTGGATGCCTGGGTACATGTCCTCGAAAATCGCTTTGACCTTAGTGACCACCTCTTCCTTTGCCCCGAAAAGGTAGATGCGGTAGCCCTTCTCGGACGCCAGCCCGACAAGCCTCTGGAACAGGTCGATGCCCGTGACGCGTTCCCCGAGAGGAACCCCCAGCTTTTTCGCCGCCCAGACGATCGAGGCGCCGTCGGCGTTGATCAGGGGGCATTCGTTGACGATTGACGCGAGCTCGGGATCCCCCTCCATCAGGTTGACCTTGGAGGCGTTGATTACGACATGCTGGGTCGGTACGCCCCTCGCGATGATCTTCTCGATTTCATCCACCGTCTCGTCAAGCGAGATGGCGTTTACATACGTATTCAGAATTGGATAACGATTACCGGCAGACACTAGCACGCCCCGCTTCCCGTAATTACCTCGACGACAGTGAGTAGAACGATCTTGAGATCCGTGATGACGCCGCGCCTGGCGATGTACTCCAGGTCGCGCTGGACCATTCCGTCGAAACCCGTTGAATTGCGGTCGGTCACCTGCCACCAGCCGGTAATTCCCGGCTTGACGGCCAGACGCTGCAGGTCGTACTCGGTGTACTCCGCGACCTCATTAGGCAGCGGTGGGCGCGGGCCCACGACGGACATCTGACCCAGGAACACGTTAAGGAACTGCGGGAACTCGTCGATGGAGTGCTTGCGGATGAACTTCCCGATCCTGGTGACGCGGGGGTCCTCCTTCATCTTGAACATGGCGCCGGCGATCTCGTTCTGCTCCTTGAGCTCTGCCAGGCGCTCGTCGGCGTCCCTGTACATGGAGCGGAACTTCCACATGCGGAAGGTGGACAGGCTGCCATCGCGGTGGGTCTGGCCCACGCGGATCTGGCTGTAGAAGGGGTTGCCCTCGCTCTCCAAACGGATAGCGGCGGCAAGAATCAGACTGGGGATAGCGATGGCACCGAGCACGACACCGCTGAACACGATGTCGAACGTGCGCTTGACGGCCCTATAGACAAGGCGCGAACGGTCCCAGTCCATGATGGATTGCATGGCCTTGTAGCGACCGACGCCCTCGCGCCGGCCCATGGCCTGAGCAATCAGCGCCGCCCCCGCAGGCGCATTATTCTCTGTTACTTCCTTAGCAGCCACAATAAAACTTACGTTCCTGTCCCCAGGAACCCCCCCCCATCTATGAATCCAGAAACCAAATAATTTGCCGGCGCAACGTCTCCCTTACGTTTTGCTAGGCACGTCTAACGGAAGCAGCTCCCTAAAAGCGGAGTCGCCTTCGCCGACGTCCACCAGGCACCAGCGCTTATGACGGTCGATCTTCTTTACACGGGCCTCTTGCCCCACCAAGGGCCCTTGCTCTATGTGCAGCACGCCGTCTTCTATGCGGGCGACGCTGTTGCGCACCACGCCGTCGTCGTCGAGCACGCTGCAATACCAATCCTGCGCATCGTCCGGCATGGGCATGTACGCCCGCTCCCTACTTCCGGCGATGCGGCAGCCAAAACTCAACTGGGCCAAAGCCCTATCGAGCGAGGCGGCATCGTGCGTGGCGACGAAGAAATATTCCTTGTACATAGGTTTGGTTTGGAGCGACCATGCGCCGTCCCGCTTAAACCAGAACTCCTTTTGCATCACAAAAGCGTCCTGCATAAGGTTGTGCGGGATAATGCAGCGGACCTTTTCACAGGTCTCGCGCTCTTTTCCATTGGGGGTGTGGACCAGATACCAGCGGACGCGGCCGTGCTGGCTATTGGTGGTGGCGCCGTTAAATGCGCCCGGCAGCTGCTCTTGGCGCCGTGCCGTCTGTTCCATGTTCTCGCCCCCTCTTTTGGCTTTGCGATGTACGCAAATGCAGGGGCGTTTAGAACAGGCTTCTCGCTCGCAGCTAGGCGCAGTCGCAAAAGTACAGGTTTTTGTATCTTTCGACATAGGCAATTATACGAGCAATTAATCAACGATTGCCCAGATTACGCAAAATGTCCTGCCGGTAGATACATCTCCATAGCCCACTACAAAAACCTGTACCTTTTTGTGCAACAAAAAAAGCCGCTCAACCAGCGGCTTTTCTTATTTAGGCACTAAAAAAGGCGACCGCCCTTTGTGGACGGTCGCCTTTGTTAATTATTGTAAAGCTTGCCTTAGGCGCGAGTCTTGATCTCCTCGAGCACCTTGGCGACAAACTCGTCAACGCTCATCTGAACGGTCTCGTTGGAGCGATCGCGGACGGAAATGTTGCCGGCCTCGACCTCCTTCTCGCCCAGGATGAGCATATAGGGCACGCGGTCGATGCTGCGGGCCTCGCGGATCTTGTAGCCGATCTTCTCGTCGCGGTCGTCGCAGACCACGCGAATGCCGGCCTCCTCCAGCTTGGCGCACACCTCGTGGGCGTAATCGCGGCTCTTCTCGGAAACCGGAAGGGCCTTGACCTGCACGGGAGCCAGCCAAGTGGGGAACTTGCCCGCAAAGTGCTCAATCAGAATACCAATGAAGCGCTCGATGGAGCCAAAGCACACGCGGTGCAGCATGATGGGGCGCTTCTTGGTGCCGTCGGCATCCACGTACTCCAGATCAAAGTTGAGCGGCATCTGGAAGTCGAGCTGGACGGTGCCGCACTGCCAGGTACGACCGAGCGAGTCCTCCAGGTGAAAGTCGATCTTGGGGCCGTAGAAGGCGCCATCGCCCTCGTTGACCTCGTAGTCCATGTGCAGCTGCTCCAGAGCGGTGCGCAGGCCCTCCTCGGCGCGCGCCCAATCCTCGTCCGAACCCATGGAGTCCTCGGGGCGGGTGGAAAGCTCAACGTGGTACTTAAAGCCAAACTTCTGGTACACGGAGTCGATGAGGTTGACCACGCCCACGATCTCGTCGGTCAGCTGGTCGGGACGCACAAACAGGTGGGCGTCGTCCTGGTTAAAGCAGCGCACGCGGAACAGGCCGTGCAGGGCACCGCGCAGCTCGTGGCGGTGCACCAGGCCAATCTCGCCGGCGCGGATGGGCAGCTCGCGGTAAGAGTGCGGCTTGGAGGCATACACCAGCACGCCACCCGGGCAGTTCATGGGCTTAATGCAGTACTCTTCGTCGTCGATGACGGTAGAGTACATGTTGTCCTTGTAGTGGTCCCAGTGGCCACTGGTCTTCCACAGCTGCTTGTTCATGATGAGCGGCGTGGAGATCTCCACGTAGCCGGCCTTGTGGTGGATCTCGCGCCAGTAGTCCAGCAGCGTGTTCTTAAGGATCATGCCGTTGGGCAGGAAGAACGGGAAGCCGGGGGCCTCGTCGCGCATCATAAAGAGGTCCATCTCGCGGCCAATCTTGCGGTGGTCACGCTTCTTGGCCTCCTCCAGCATGTGCATGTGCTCGTCAAGCTCTTCCTTGGTGGCAAAGGCGACGCCGTTGATGCGGGTGAGCATCTTGTTGTCCTTGTCGCCCTTCCAGTAGGCGCCCGAGACGCCGGTGAGCTTAAAGGCCTTCAGCGCCTTGGTGTAGCAGATGTGGGGGCCGACGCACATGTCGATGTAGTCGCCCTGCTGGTAGAAGGTGATGCGGGCGTCGTCGTCCAGGTCACCGATGTGCTCGACCTTGTACTTCTCGCCGCGCTCCTCCATAAGGGCGATGGCCTCGGCACGGGGCTTCTCGTACACGGAAAACTTGAGGTTCTCCTTGACGATCTTCTTCATCTCGGCCTCGATCGCGGGGAAGTCGTCCTCGCTGATCTTGACGCCCTCGGGCAGGTCGACGTCGTAGTAAAAGCCATTGTCGGTCGCGGGGCCGTAGGCAAAGTCGGCCTCGGGGTACAGGCGCTTGATGGCCTGCGCCATGATGTGCGCGGCAGAGTGGCGGATGACGTGCGTGACCTCGTCCTGCGGGAGCTCGGCCACCGAACCGTCATTGTAGAGTGCCTTCATGGGTATGTTTTCTCCTCTCGGATGCCTGATGCAAGTGCGTGCGATGCGCTCGGCGTTTTAACTTGCATCATTATAGGCAGGTTGCCTTGGTATACAAGCGCCCGCCGCACCTTAATGGCACGGCGGGCGATTTTCTACGCATGCTTCATCGTGTGGGCGAGGTGCGCGTGTGGCTTGCGGCGTGCCTGCGGCTTGCGACCAGCCCGGCGATGGATGCGTTACTGGATGCGAGTTCGGCAGTAGGGGCAGACCTTCCAGTGCGCATCGAGCGGGCGATGGCAGCTGGGGCAGACGTTGCGAACCTGGGTATCGCACACCGGACAGACGACGAAGTCCTTCTCGATGGGCGCACCGCACTGCGGGCAGGTGCCGTACTGGGCAAGCTGGCGCTCGCGCAGGGCCATGTCCAGCTCCTGCTCCTCGCGGTCAGACGCGTAGGAATGCGGGCGCAGGACCAGGTAGGCGATGAGGCCTACAAACGGGATGAGGGCGATGATGCCCCATGCCACGTAGGCGCTGGCGCCGCGACGGCGAGCGTCGATGAACACATAGACGACCGACAGCACATACAGGGCGATGATAAAGCCAACGAAGGCATAGACGACGCCCATAAGCTGCGGCGACATGAGCTCGGAGATGTACTTGGACATTACGGGTACCTTTCGGGGTAGTTACAGCTCGAGTTAGTGTAACACGGGGGTCAACGATTTGGCAGGTCGGGGCGGTAGGTGGACAGAAACATCTCAATCTGTAACGGGTGCTCGGCATAATCCATCCCAGATGTTACAGATCGAGACGAAAGGTTTGCCCACCCGGCCAATGTCTCGATCTGTAACAGCTGGGGGTCAAAATCTCGGCTAAACGTTACAGATCGAGACTGAAGAAAACCTGCGAACCCAATGTCTCAATCTGTAACAGTTGCTCGGCAAAAACGGTCCCAGATGTTACGGATCGAGACAAACAGTCAACATGCCAGCCAAACATCTCAATCTGTAACATCTAGGGATCAAAACCTCTCCTATCTGTTACAGAACGAGACAGAACTCCGACGCTAGAGCCGGCAGACGAAGTCGTCGACGTTGCTGAGTCTCCCCTCGCCTGCCGTTGGCTCGATGCCCGCCTGCTCCGTCTGGCGCACGAGATCGACCGTCACGAGCGTTGCGGATTTCGCTGCGAAAGGTAGGACCTCATCGGCGCGGACGCCCAGCGATTCGCCCGAGCGGCACGATCCGAAGCACGCCATGATGAACGGCGCCTCGAGCGAGGTTCCCTACAGGCGCTCCAGGATGTCCTTTGCCTCGGCGAGTGTGTACAGGCGCTTGGAGTGCTCGCGCGTATTGCGGGTGGGCATGATGTATTTCACGGTGGCGGCAAATGGGTCGATGGGCAGCACGACGAAGCCCGACACAGTTCCATATATCTTGCGCAGGGTGAGTAGGACAGTGTCCGCCGTTGCTGCAGGGAGAGTCAGGAGCCATTCCTGCAGATGCACGGTGCGCAACTGGTCGACCGGCATCGAGCCCCATGTGGGGCGCCTCTGCTTGCGCGTCATATAATGTCTCTAGGTTGCCCGGAGCTATCTCCGTGTTACTCCGGCATCCTTGTTGTCACCCCACCACGCCAAGGTTCCAGCCGTGCGCGGTGGGGTTTCTTTATGTCTGGAACAGTTGTTGCGTCATCTGAAATAACTGGCTTTTGCTGGGACCTGCCCTGTTCCTTCAGGGGTCCTTTAGACTGCCATCCTGGTGTCTACAGCGTCTACGACCTCCGCTGCATATTTTGGATAGTCGATGACCTTGCCGCTCCCCGTTTCCCTCCATGCCGATAGCTCATGGGAGAACTCTGATATCTCGCTTGCTGTGTCAAACGTGTCGACGAATCTGGCTACAAAATCGATGTACTCGAGTTCCTTTTCGTCAAACGTTTCCTCTGGTTCGACGAGTGGATTCACGATTTCGCCCCAGCCGTTGGGGACAAGCTCTATCTTGCCCTGTTGCTGCAGGGCATAAAGCAAAGTGTCCTTATCGTTTATGACGGGGCCGTAATCGGCATGTGCATATTCGATTCCCGTGAGGGAGGTACTCGTCATGCCATAGCAGTAGTAGTCGAGGAAGAACATGGCCTTCTGAAGCTTGGTCTTATAGAGCTTCTTGCAGCGGTGGGCAAGAATGACAACGGCGCCACACACGCGCGACCAGTCGAACGGCCGGTATCCGTTCGTCCTCGACGGCGAGTAGGCCTCAAGTGGCGGCCAGCTAAAATCTAAAGTGCTGAAGCGATCCGGAGCCTGGGAGTCGACAAAGTTTTCGACGGCGCTGATGATCTTCTCAGACAGCTGGTCTCTCTTTACGTTTAAAAGTGACAGGGCGCCAGCGGGGCTTGCTGCCAGCCTGATCATTCCGTCGTGAGCCTCGTCCTGCAGCGCGCCAGACTCATATCGAGCCACAGTTTGCTCACCGAAGCCAAGGAAGCGACTGAAATCCCTCAACGACAGGCCGTAGCGTTCGCGGACGGCCTTGATTTCCTCGGGGGAAAGTAAGTGATTCGCGGCGCGATAGGCAGCGTAGGCGGATGCGAGGTTTTCGCTTTCTATGCGTGCGTCCGCAATAACCGCTCCGCAGACGGGGCATACCGCGACCGTGGCCTCATAGGTAATATCCTGTTTTCTGATGCGCATCGTCTCGGTACGACGCTCTACGCGTGCCTCGACTTCCTGGTCGCATTCAATGCAATAGGTGCTGAAAGTGCTCTTCATCTCGCTCATCTCGGGACCTCCGATCTATCCCGGTACAACTTGACAGAGAGGCATTTGCATCGCTCAGCCTCGAGTTTTATGGACATCTTTAGGTACAGCGTCTTGCCGAATGCCTTGGGCGAGAATTCGGCAACTGTCCATCCCGGGTATCGCGAGTCGCGGTCCGGTTCGGGTCCATCAAAACAGTCTCCTGGCGTGAGCGATAAGATCACGTTCTTGAGCTCGTCCATGGTGATTCCCATGCCCGCCATGAACTCCAGACTTGCCTCGCGTTCCACGAGGATGAAGTTGTTCTTGTCCACGATTTCCTTCATCAAATGAAGGAAGAGCCCTATGTTGTCCATCCCTCTCCTTAGCTAGAAGTGTAATCAATTAGTTACAATGATGGTGAAGAAATCGAGGTGATTCTGTGAATTCGACCTCTTGCGCTTAGTCAAATGACGGATAAAGCCTTGAGTTTGCCAACGATTTGATTCGTGGCACCCCGCCTAGGCGCTGAACAACTTCGCGAGCGCACCGATGGCGCTGGCGACTGTGGGGACGAGCCCCGCGGCCTTGGATGCGAGGTCGAGCGCGTCCTTTGCCTTCTCGGCAAAGCCTCCCTCGTCCTTCTCGGCGGCGAACCGCAGATCGGCGAGGGCGAGCTTCACGGCGGTTCCGGTCTCGCGCTCGATGATGTTTCCGAATGCTGTCATGTACCTCGCCACCACCTTCTGCCTGAGACCGGGCGAGTCGCTCTCAATGACCTCGTCGCACAGGTTCACCAGGCGGTCGATTGAATCGTACATTCCCATGTTATCTGCCAATCTCACAGGTGGTTCCGTTGAATGCCTACGCGGACCCTACTTGATCCGCTTCCAGCCCTTCGCCTTCAGGCGCTGCAGCTTGAACTTGGGACAGCTCGGCCTGGTCGCGTGCCGTCTCAAGGATCTTCGAGCGCCTCTTCTCGGTGCTCTGCCGGTAGCAGGTGATCAGCTCGCCCTCCGCGCCCGCCGGCGCCGCCGGCTTGTCCTCGGGATGTTCCTCGTACCAGCCGAGCAGGTCGTTGGGGTCGGTGTTGAATACTTCGCAGAGCGCACCTACGAGCTCTGCGTTCGGATAGCTCTCCTCGCGCTCCCAGGACTGAATAGTTCGGAATGACTTGCCGACTTTTTGTGCAAGCTCCTTTTGGTTTAGCCCCAGGGCTTCTCGGCGCTCTCTTAGACGAAGGTCCATCCTCGCTCCTTTCTTTAGGATAAGTGAATAGTAAACAAAAAATGTCTTTACGCAAAAAAATGTTGCTTATTCGATTGACAGGGACATAAGCGGTTCGTCGTTTGATTCAACAGACAGAACAACGTCTCTAAGGAGGAACGAATGGATTTCAGTAAGGAGCTGGTGGGGAGTATCCGCGCCGTACGCGCCCGAGCTGACCTTTCTCAGGCTGAGGTCGCTTCCAAGGTCGGAGTGAACGTCAGCATTTTCGCGGAATACGAGAGCGGCGATTACATTCCTGGAGCCGACAAGATCTTGGCTATCTCGCAGGTTCTTGGTTGTCCGCCCAACGACCTGATTGGCTGGAACACGGACGAGGCCGCATAGGAATGGAGGAAGAGGAATGACTGGGAGGAGCTACGAACCGCCCGACGACATCACGACCCTGGGCGGCAAAGTGATCTTTGTGTTAATAAACACGGATATTTGGGGTGCACGTCCGCGTGGCTTTCGTATCCCCAAATTATCCCAAGTGCGTGTGCTAACCCGTTTTAACGCGTTTGTGCCGTTGTTGCCGCGCTTAAACCCGCGGGTAAGCAGTGTGTTCGTTTTTGTCGCTCTTTCAGGTCAGTACTGTAGCATCTAGAACCCAAAACAGTCCCCAGATGTTACAGATCGAGACAGAAGAATCTCTCCCCGGCTTCAATCTCAATCTGTAACAACTGGGACCAAAATCCTCAACTTACTGTTACAGAACGAGACAAACCCCTGACACCAGGGGCGGCAGACGAGGTCACCGATGGTCCTGAGTCTCCCCTCGCCTGCCGTTGGCGGGTGTTGCGGGGCTGTTCGCCGCATTGCCGCCGCACTAGGGGTGTGCAGACCGTAGGATAATCCTATTGACAGCCTGTCAACTCGTCTGGGAGGCACTGTGGCAGAAACGTTTGATATCGCGATTGTGGGCGCGGGCATTACCGGATGCGCTATCGCGCGGCAGCTCGCACGCTATGACCTTTCCATTTGCGTGGTCGAGGCGGCCAACGATATTGCGTTGGGCGCGTCGAAGGCCAACGGCGGCCTGGTGCACGCCGGCTACGATCCGGCACCGGGCACGGTAAAGGCGCAGGTCAACGCTCGTGGCTGCGAGCTGTACGGCACGTGGGCCCAGGAGCTGGGATTTTTGTTCCGCCGCACCGGATCGATGGTACTGGGCTTTAACGACCAGGACCGCGCACGTCTGGAGCAGCTGCGGTACAACGGCCTGGCCAACGGTGTGCCCGAGCTGTCGATCATCGGGCCCGAGCGCATCCACGAGTTGGAGCCGCGCGCGAGCGCCGAGGCGACCTGCGCCCTGTGGTGCCCCTCGACCGGCTTTGTCGACCCATTTGAGGTCGCCATCGCCGCGCTGGAAAACGCCGTTGCCAACGGGGTTACGTTTATGCGGTCCGCGCCGGTGGAGGCGATTGAAGTTGCCAGCGGCTCGGGCGACGGTGCCGAACGCTTTACGCTGGTGACGCCAGTCGGCAAGGTGCGCTGCCGCTATCTGATTAACGCCGCGGGCAACGGCGCCGCAGACATCTCGCATATGGCGGGTGCGGAGAAGTTCCAGATGGTCTGGCGCCAGGGCAACATTGTGGTGCTGGACAAGGAGCCGCGCGCACTCATGCCGCTCTACCCCGTGCCGACGCCGGTTTCCAAAGGCGTTATCGTCACGGGCACGGTGCACGGCAACACCGTGATCACCGCGACGGCCGCCGTTCGCGAGCCGGGCGACACGCAAACCTACGCGAGCGATGTCAACGCGCTGCTGACCGGCGCGCGCAAGCTGATACCCGATCTGGACACGCGCCGCGTGGTGCGCGCGTTTGCCGGCGGACGTCCGGTCATTCAGGGGACGAACGACTTCTTTATAGGACAGTCGGCCGTGGTGCCGGGACTGTTTCAGGCGGCGGGCATTCAGTCGCCGGGCGTGGCGAGCGCGCCGGCCATTGCCGAGCGCATGGAGCAGGTGCTGCGCGAGGCGGGCGTTGCTTTGCGCGAGCGGGCCGATTGGGATCCGATTCGTCGCGCGCCGGACGACTTTGACCGTGCGCCACTTGCGCGCAAGGAGGAACTCATTGAGTCCGACCCTGCATGGGGGCAGATCGTCTGCCGCTGTGAGACGGTGCCCGAGGCCGAGATTATGGCCGCGATTCGACGCCGCCCGGGCGCGGTTTCGGTCGAGGGCGTCAAGCGCCGCTGCCGCGCCGGCATGGGTCGGTGCCAGAGTGGTTTCTGTCAAAGCCGCGTGGTGGCGATTCTGGCCCGTGAGCTGGGGTGTGACCCCAGCGAGGTGCTGCTGGAGGACACAGGCTCGTGGCTCGTTGAGGGACCTTTGAAGGGGGTGCGCTAGGATGGCGACGGATATCGAAATGGGCGCGGGCTGCGGCGGCGATGCTACGGACGCCGTGCAGACGCTGTCCTTCGACGTGGTCGTTATCGGCGGCGGACCTGCCGGCATGGCGGCCGCGCTTGCCGCGCATAAGGCCGGCGCACGCGTGGCCATCGTGGAACGCGAGCAGCACCTGGGCGGAATTCTCCGCCAGTGCATCCATCCCGGCTTTGGCCTGTCGCATTTTAAGCAGGAACTCACCGGTCCCGAATACGCGCAGCGCTTTATCGACCAGGTGCGCGCGACCGATATCGCGCTGTTCTTGGACAGCATGGTGCTTGGGATTGACGGGGGCTCGGGGGCGGCGGACGCCTGCGACGCCGCCGTCCATACCGTCACACTCATGAATCCCGCCGGCATGCTGCAGCTCACCGGACGCGCCGTCGTCCTTGCCATGGGTTGCCGCGAGCGCACCCGCAGCGAGATCAAGATCCCCGGCAGTCGTCCCGCCGGCGTGTTTACGGCCGGCCTGGCGCAGCGATACATCAATATCGAAAACCTCAAACCCGGCTCGCGCGCCGTCATTTTGGGCTCTGGCGACATCGGGCTCATCATGGCACGCCGTTGCACGCTCGAGGGGATTTCGGTCGAGGGCGTGTACGAGCTCATGCCGTACGCCAACGGTCTGCGCCGCAACGTTAAGAACTGCCTAGACGACTTTGGCATTCCGCTGCACCTGTCCACCACGGTGACGCGTGTGATTGGCCACGATCGCGTGGAGGCCGTCGAGGTAAGCCAGGTCGACGAGCGCCTGGCGCCCATTCCGGGGACCGAGCGCATTGTTCCGTGCGACACGCTGATGCTTTCGGTGGGCTTGATTCCCGAGAACGAGCTTTCGGTTGCCGCGGGCGTTGAGCTTGACCAGCACACGCGCGGCGCCGTGGTGGACCAGAGTCTGCAGACGGGCGTGCCGGGCATCTTTGCGTGCGGCAACGTGCTGCACGTGCACGACCTAGCCGACAACGTGACGAGCGAATCCGAGAGGGCTGGCGCAGCTGCAGCGGCGTACGCGCTGGGGACCGGCGCAGGCGCTGTTCCGGACTGCGAGTTCACCGTCTCCCCTGCCGGCATTGCGGGATACGCGCTGCCGGGACGCATTACGGCTGTGGCACTCACCAAGCTCAACTTCCGTGTGCGCCGGCCGGTCTATGCCGCCCGCGTGCGCATTCTAGCAGGCGACGAGGAACTTTTCGCCGGCAAGGTCCGTGCATTTAAGCCGAGCGTCATGGAAAGCTTCCCACTGCCGGCAAAGGTGCTTCAGCAGGCGCTCGACATGGGTGCCAGCGAGCTTATTCTGTCCGTCGACCCCGTTGAGGAGGCGTAGAGTCATGAGCACAAACGCGATTGAAACGCTGCAGTTCAACTGCACCACCTGCCCATCCGAGTGCCTCCTGACCGTGGAGGTCGAGCGCAGCGCAGACGGCGCCGTGGTAGAGGTGCGCTCCGTAACCGGCAACAGCTGTCCGCGTGGCGATACGTTCGCGCATCAGGAGCTCACCTGCCCCATGCGCGTGCTCACGACGACCGTGGCCGTATCCGGCGGCGACGAAGCCCTGCTGCCCGTGCGCACCGCCGATGCCATCCCGCTGGCACTCCACGCCCAAGCCATGAACTTCATCCGCGGCGTGGTCGTCGAGGCCCCCATCCGCATGGGCGACATCGTTCTGAAGAACCTCCTCAACACCAACATCGACCTCATCGCCAGCATGAACATCGACCGAGCCTAAGTAGCTAATTGGGGACGGGGCTCTTTAGCTAATTAGGGACGGGGCTCTTTTAGCTACCCCGCCATCCACCCGGTCCTCCTCCGCAGTTGCGGTGAAATACGGACTGTTTTATGGCTTCAGGCCGCTAAACAGTCCGCATTTCACCGCAACTTATGAGGGCGCGCATGGGATGCAAAGGAGTGTCCCGAAGTGCCGGCATAAAAGGAACGTCCCTATGTGCCGGGCTTGGGATACCATGGTGGCACCATAGTGAAAGGATGTTTCATGGCACATGTCGATGACCAGCGTGTGGCACGCGTGCTCGATGCGCTCGAGGCTCAGCACCCCGGCGCACAGCTGCTCGTAAACGACCCATGGTCGATCTATTACCTGACCGGCTTTTATGCCGATATGTTCGAGCGTTTTTGCGGCGTGCTGCTCGCGCGCAATGCCGAGCCGGTAATCCTAGTCAACGCCCTGCACCAGCTGCCGGAATACGACAATGCCCGCGTCGCCTACCACACCGATACCGATATCGTGACCGATGCCATCGCGCGCGAGGTCGATCCGATCAAGCCGCTCGGCATCGACACCGTTATGCGCTCCGGCTTTTTGATGCCCCTCATGGAGCGCCATGCCGCGAGCGAGTTCTTCCTGGGCGACTTCGCCGTAACGGCTGCCCGCACGTACAAGGACGCCGCCGAGCAGGAGCTTATGCGCGCGTCCTCGGCCGCCAACGACGCCGTGATGGCCGACGCGATCAAACTCGTCCACGAGGGCGTGACGGAGCGAGAAATTGCCGACCAGATGCTCGGCCTGTACCGCAAGCACGGCTGCGAGGGCTTTAGCTTTCCGCCGATCGTGAGCTTTGGCGCCAACGCCGGCGACCCGCATCACGAGCCCGACGGCACCGCGCTCAAGCGCGGCGACGTGGTGCTATTCGACATTGGCGGACGCCATCGCAACTACTGCTCGGACATGACGCGCACGTTCTTTTGGGGCGAGCCGGACGAGGAGACGGCGCGCATCTACGATATCGTGCGCCGCGCCAACGAGGCCGCCGAGGCGCTCATCGCACCGGGCGTGCGCATGTGCGACCTGGACCGTGCCGCGCGCGACGTGATTGAGGACGCGGGCTACGGCGAATACTTTACGCATCGCCTGGGTCACTCGATCGGCCTGCAGGACCACGAGCCGGGCGACATCTCGCTCGTCAACGAGCAGGTCGTAAAGCCGGGCATGACGTTCTCAATCGAACCGGGCATCTACCTCCCCGGCCGCACCGGTGTCCGCATCGAGGACCTCGCCCTGGTGACCGAGAACGGCGTCGAGATCCTCAACGCCTACCCCCATGATCCGGTCCGTCTAGACTAGGCAATGTGTCAAAGGGACAGCCCCTTTGACACATCCCACAAACACCGCGCCACAAAAACGGCCTATCTACTACGTTTAACCCGCATGGGTCGACCATAACTGGGTTTTCGCAAAACCTGTAAGCCGTCTACCTGCGGTTTTAATTTTGCAAATCCCGGCATGGTTGAGGGCTACCGGTCAAACGTAGTAGATAGGTCCATTTCGTGGCAAGCGAGTCAACTCGGGACACAGGGTAGCCAAAAAGCCCCGTCCCAAATTGGCTGATTTTGAGTTGCGGTGATATACGGACTGTTTGAGGCTTCTAGCCCATAAAACAGTCCGTATATCACCGCAACTGATGAGGGGATGGATTAACGCAGCAGGCCGGCTACTTCGCCGGCTAGGGTGATGGTTCCGGCGGCAACGAAAGCCTCGCCTGCGGCATCGAAAGCCGCGAGGGCCTCGGATACGCTGGGATACACGCCCGCGAGCTTATTGGTGTCCATCAAAGCGGCCAGCTCCTCAGCCGGCAGGGCGCGGTCGGAATCGGTCTGAGTCACGACAACGCGCGGAAAAGCCGGGATCAGCACATCGACGATTCCTGCCACGTCCTTGTCGGCCAGCGCCGCACACAGCAGCGTGGGGCGATTCTCCACGCGCGGATCGATCTCGTCCAGCGCGCTTACAAAGTTCTCGCAGCTCTGAGGGTTATGGCAAGCATCGATCAGCTTAAGCGGATCGATTCCCAACACATCAAAACGACCCGGCGTGGGACAGCCCATAAGCGATGCATCGAGCTTGTCATGGTCGAGCTCGCGGCCCAGATAACCCTCGCAGAGCATAATCGCGCACGCGGCATTCTGCGGCTGATACGCCGGCTTGACCATGCTCGAGGTATAGATCGCACGCGGCGTAGTACAGCTAAACTCGACCGCATCGCCCACGTGCGCCGGCACCTTGGTCGTGGCATGACTCACCACGAGAGGCACAACACCGCACTCGCGGCAGCGCGCATCCATCACGCGCTGAACACTCGCCTCATGCGTACCCTCGCCCAAAACAACCAAACGTCCAGGCTTAATAACCGCAGCCTTCTCCCCCGCAATGGCCTCGAGCGTATCGCCCAAAATACGAGTGTGATCAAGCCCAATGCCCGTAATGGCAACGGCCACGGGATCGGTCGCACTCGTGGCATCCCAACGCCCGCCCATGCCAACCTCAAGCACGGCAACGTCCACCGCAGCCTCGGCAAACACCACCAGTGCGGCAGCCGTCAACAGGTCAAACGGCGTAATAGTGTACGCGCGCTCCCCTGCCGCCACGCGATGAGCATTCACGCGACGCCCCGCCTCAACGGCAGCAGAAACGCCACGGGCGAAAGCCTCGTCACTCACAACGCGCCCATCAACCTCCATGCGCTCGGGATAGCGCACAAGCTGCGGCGACGTATACAGCGCAGTCTTAAGCCCCTCGCCACGCAAGATGACAGCCGAAAAACGCGTAGTCGAAGTCTTGCCATTCGTACCGGCAACCTGAATGCAATCAAAATACTCGTCGGGACGCCCCAGCTCATCGAGCATATCGACAACCGTCTCGAGCAGAGGCCCAGCATCCCCAGAAATCCGCCCCGTATCAGCAGCAAGCCCAACAGCCTCATCAAACGAAAGCAACTCAAACGAGAACGGCACAGAATACGACCCCGAACGCTTAGCCATAATCCAAAGTCCCCTCAACATAAAAAGAGGCCCGAATCAACAACGAGCCCCTCCCATTCAAAATATCAGCCAAACACCGCTTAGCAGCAAGATCAAGGCCACAACCCAGTGGCCCATACATGCCAGATGCAAACAACCACGTAAACGAACTAGGAGCGGCCCGATGCTTTGCTCGATACAAGTTCCGCACGCAAAGGACAGCACTAAATGTGCTGTCCGTCTTGCGCAGGACTGTTCGCAGTAGCGAGCAAAGCGTCGGGACGCGCCCCCGAGTAAACCTTACGAGAAGTCAGCAACCTGAGCAGTCAGCGCCGCCAGGATCTCCTTGAGCTCAGCTGCACGGTCCCTCTTCTTCTGCACTACCGCGGGCGCGGCCTTGGCCACAAAGCCCTCGTTAGCCAGCGTCTTCTCGCAGCCGGCGAGCTCCTTCTGCGCGGCGGCAATCTCCTTCTCCAGGCGCGCCTTCTCGGCCGAAAGATCAACCTTGCCCTCGAGCACCACAAAGACCTCGACACCGCTATCGACCACGGCGATGCTTGCGGCCGGCTTCTCGACGTCGGTACCCATGACCAGCGAAGCGGTGTTCGTCAGCGGCTCGATGGTCGAGCGCAGGCTCTCGAGCTTCTCGATATCCTCGGCACCGGCGCGCACGACCACGTCGAGCTCGGCCTTGGGGCTCAAGCGATAACGCGAACGCGTAGCGCGGGCGGCAGACACGACGGTGCGGCACAGCTCAAACGCGCGCTCGGCATCCTCGTCGACGTACTTGGCGTAGTCGGCGGGCTCGGGCCACTTGGCGATCATGAGCGCCTCGGCGCGGTCAACGTTGCCCTCGGCGTCCAGGTCGAGCACGCTCGCCGGCATGTTGTCCCAGATCTCCTCGGTAACGAACGGCATGAGCGGGTGCATCAGGCGAATGGAGGTGTCGAGCACAAAGATCAGGTTGCGCTGTGCCTGCAGACGGCCCTCGCCCTTCAGGCGGGCCTTGGTGACCTCGACGTACCAATCGCAGACCTCATTCCAGAAGAACTGCTGCACGCCGCGGGCCATGTCGCCAAAGGTGTAGTTCTCGATACCCTCGGTGACCATCTTCACGGCCTTGGCCAGGCGGCTGAACATCCAGGCGTCGGCCGGCGTCTCCACGACGGGCTCGCCGGGCGTGTAGCCCTCCATGTTCATGAGCAGGAAGCGGCTGGCGTTCCAGATCTTGGTCACAAACGACTTAGCCTGGTCGGTACGCGGGCTGTCGATGAGCTTCTTGGTCTTCTTGTCGATGTTCGCGTCGAACTTAACATCCTGGTTGTTGGTGCACAGCGTGAGCAGGTTGTAGCGCATGGCGTCGGCGCCGTACATACCAATGAGATCCATGGGGTCAACGCCGTTACCCTTGGACTTGGACATGCGGCTGCCGTCCTTGGCAAGAATCGTCGGGTAGATGACGACGTCCTTAAACGGCACCTCATCAAGGAAGTACAGCGAGCTCATGACCATGCGGGCGACCCACAGCGCGATGATGTCGCGCGCGGTGACGAGCGCCGTCGTGGGATGATGGCCCTCGAGCAGCTCCGGCTTTTGCGGCCAGCCCTGCGTGGCGAAGGTCCACAGCTGCGAGCTGAACCAGGTGTCCAGCACGTTCTCGTCCTGATGCACGTGATGTCCTCCGCACTTAGGGCACACGTCGGTGTCCTCGGTGAGGGCGTCCTCCCAGCCGCAGTCCTCGCAGTAGAACACGGGGATGCGATGACCCCACCACAGCTGGCGGCTGATGCACCAGTCCTTGAGGTTCTCCATCCAGGTGGTGTAGGTCTGCGTCCAGCGCGCGGGGTGGAAGGTGACCTTGCCGGAGTTGA
>ERZ1034915.219-NODE-219-length-39454-cov-51.592959_pt1 | contig 39454 bp, 61 predicted proteins | sample MGYA00520592_ERZ1034915 | MGnify/ENA primary metagenome ERZ1034915 (study PRJEB33766, sample SAMN09781787) | gut metagenome | biome: gut microbiome | host: Homo sapiens | place: Madagascar | study: EMG produced TPA metagenomics assembly of the PRJNA485056 data... | reverse complement strand
TCATCCCTCTGGGCGGCCTGATCCGGCGGTACGGCTGCGACATTGCCCTCAACGGAAACGCAGTCAACCTTGCCGGAACCGGGTACTATGACGTGGACGCCTCCATCACTGCCACTCTCACGGCGGCCGGAGCTGTCACCGTCACTCTCTACAAGGACGGCGTGGCCGTCCCCGGCGCCACCGCCATCGAGACCGGCGCAGCCAGCGGAACGGTCAACCTCAATCTCACGGCGCTGGTGCGTCAGCCCTGCTGCGCTGCCGGTGCGGCTCTGACTCTGGTGCTGACCGGCGTGGAGGCCACCGTTGACAACGTGGCCCTGCGGGTCCAGCGGATCTGACGGAGGCGCGGCATGGTGCAACTGTTAATCGGGATGCTGCTGGGCGTCATGGCTGCCACCCCCACCGGCCGCAGCATCGGCAACCAGATCGGCAACGTTGCCATTGATAAGGTCAAATCGGCCATGAAGGCCCCGACGTCCGGAGAGGAGGACAACCATGGAGAATCTGCATGAGCAGATCAAGGCGTACATCCCTAAACTGGAGTATAGCATCCGGGAGTATATGCGGAACCCTGCCACCCCTAACGCAGCGCAGGGGATCATGGCGATGGTGGAATGCCTCAACATGCTCAAGGGCGCCGAGGGGGCGATCTGCACGGGCCGGGAAATGACCAAGGCAGACGCGGAGGCGTGGGCGGCCCACATGGTCAACGAGGACGGCACCACCGGCCCCCACTGGACGGTGGAGCAGACCACGGCGCTGGCGGAGAGCATGGGCCTGTCCTGGGACCAGATCTCCCCGTGGTGCTGGTGGATCACGGTGAACATGATGTACTCCGACTACGGCAGCGTGGCCATCCATTACGGCGTCAGCACGGCGGAGTTCTTCGCGGAGCTGGCACAGGCGTTCCTGTTCGACAAGGACGGCCCCGGCCCCAAGGCGAAGCTGGCGGCGTACTACCACGGCATCGCCGAGCACGGGAAATGACGTTGCTGACCGGTTACTAACAATCCCCAAAATTCCCAGACACAAAAAGTCCCGAAATCGTTGAGATTTCGGGACTTTTTCATGGTGGACGGTACAGGACTCGAACCTGTGACCCCCTGCACGTCAAGCGGGACCGGAACGATATGGTAACGCACAGGGCCGCACAGGGCGCATTATTTCCCGCTCTGTGCGGCTCTGTGCGGCCTTGTACCGTTACGGTTACTAACAACTCACTAGCGATTTTCCACGGCCCGCACGAGCTCCTGCGGGTCGAAGTGCTGGTAGATGTTGGCCGTCGTGGCGTAGTTTGCATGGCCCAGCATCTTTTGCAGGAGCTCCGGCCGGATATCCGCAGTCACCGCCATGCTGGCGTAGGTGTGGCGGGTGGCGTGGGGCGTCTTCCGGGCAATGCCCAGGCGATCCAGCAGCGGGTAGTAGTCTCGCTTGCGATAATTGGCGGCCACCTTTTGCCCGCTGTAGCTGCTCAGCAGCAGGCCGCCCGGCGAGGAGAAATAGGCGAAGTAGGCAAAGTGTTCTCGGCCCTCCGGCCAGATGGGGATGATCCGGTTGCGCCCGGCCTCGGTCTTCTCGCCGCCGATGACGTAGGTGCCATAATAGGCGCTGCGGGGAAGAGAGAAAAGCTCGCCGATGCGCATGCCGGTGTAGATCAGCATCAGCACGATCCTGGCGGCCTCGGTGTCGTCCGCCTGCAACTTGGCGATGTCGGAGGCGGAGAAGACCTCTTTCTCCGCCTTTTTTTGCTCCGGGAGCTTGGCGAAGCGGGCGAAATTTGTGGTGATGAGCTCCTCCCGCATGGCCCAAGTGGACATCTGGGTAATGAGCTGCTTATACTTGGAGACGGTGGAGTGAGACTTGCCCATGTGGGCATCTAGGACGGCCTGGAAGTCTGCCGTGCGCAGCTCCCGGAATTTCCGGCCGTGCAGCGGAGCGAAGACTTTGTACGCTTGCTTGTAGGAGTCGATGCCGTGTGGGCCGATCTCCTGGTAGTGCTCCTGCTTCCAGACGTCGAAAACCTGGGCGAAAGTCATATTGTACCTCTCCGAGATATCGACGCCGGAGAGACGCTCCAGAGCCTCCAGGGCCTCCGTTTTCTTAGCGTAGTAGCCGATGACTACCCGGTTTTTTGCCGCCACCCAGGGGCGCTTCCGCCTGCCCTGCAGGCGGTAGACCGTGCCGGTGCCGTTGGCCCGCTTCAGGGCCTTGCGCTTTTCCGGCACCTGCTTTTTCCCGCAGGCGGGGCAATAGAGTGCCCCAGGCGGCAGCTCCGCCCGACACTTAACGCAGAGGTCCATCGTCACTTTCCTCGCCGGATGGCGCGGACCATGGCCCAGGCGACGACGGCGACAGCCAGGACCAGCAGGACGATGATGCCCCATGCCACAACGGTGGGATCTCCGTCTTGGATCAGACCGGCGTTGCTAATCTGGGCGTCGATGGCGATGTAGCCGCCCAGCGCCGCGCAGAGAGCGGTGCAGAGGACCAGCAGGGCAAGGATCACCGGGCGCTGGGCGTCCACCCGCTCCGCCCCCATGCGATTCTCCGCCTTGAGGGTGTTTTTCTCGCCCTCCAGGCGGACATTCTCCAGCTGAAGCTGGTGCATCTTCTCCCGGGCCTGCCGGGCGCTGCCCTCCGGGGCGGTGAGGCCGAAGAGCTCGTCCAGGGAGAGGCCCAGGACCTTGCAAAGGGCCGCCGAGTTGTAGAGCTTTGGTTCCATCTGCGTTCCCGCCAGCAGCTTGTTGACAGCCGAGGCCGAGACCCCGGAGCGCTCGATGATATCGCTGATGGTGTAGTGCTTCTCCTCCTTTGCGGCTCTCACTCGATGTGGGTAATCCTCGATATACGGGGCAAGCTCCTGGATCGCTGACATGGTATATCCGCCTCCAATTTCCAAAATTTTACCGGCAAGGGCGCTTTGTGCCCGTGCCGGTAAATTATTTTCCCAAAAATCTGCCAATTTCACCAGCAAGAGGATAGCCCCGACGGGCTGGAATCTGCTACCATGTAAGTGTAGCAGATGCGTGGTTACAGGATATCTGCTACAAGGCCCCTTCGCCGGTTGCAGGCGGCGGAGGGGCCGCTACTTAACCGTCGCTGGGGGAGGTGACTACCTGACGGGACGGAGCGTCCTGCCAGTGATTGGAGTAGTCTACCCGCCCGAGATCACCGCCGTACAGGATGCCGAGCAGGATCGCCCCAAGCAAGAGCGCCACGGCCACAGCGGCCAGCGCAATCCTGCGCTTTGACTGCCCGGCGATCAGGTAGTCCGGTTCCTTCGGCGGGAGCGGTTTCTCCCGGACCCGTCGCACAGTGCCACGAGAGCGCCCCAGCTCCTCCACGTGGGAGATACCGGTGCCCGGCAGCGTGGTGGTGACGCGGGTGCCTCCGTTGGCCTTGCGGGTGTACCGGGCGTACTTATTGCCCACGCTCCAGCCCACGCCGGATTTGCTCAAATTTATCCGGAAGGGGCCCAGCTTAACGCTTTTGCGGTATCTCAGCCCCATGCCGTCACCCGATGCACTTGTCGCAGGGCTTGAGGCCCATGCCGACGGCGGTAGAGCGGGGAACCTCCCAGTACGTGCCGCCGTTGCAGTGAGGATCGCTGTGGTACTTGCTGCCGGTGCGGGTGATGTAGGTGGCCGTGCGCTCGGCGGGCTCCGCCAGCACAACGGTGGCATTCTTGCCGTCCCAGGAGACGTTGAGACCCAGGGCCTCGGCCAGAGCCCGGGCGGGGATGTAATTGGTGCCGGCGAACATAAAGGGCTCCACGGTGTTGCCCTTGGCGTCCTTGAGATCCAGAATCTTACCGTTGAGGGACACCTGGATGTCCCGGTACTCGATCTCCTGCTGCACCTTGCCGGTGGTGGCCAGGACGCTGCCGCCCAGGCACAGGATCAGCAGCATCGTCAGCATGCCCGCAAAAAACTTTTTCATCTTGATCTCCTCCAAGTCGTAAATTTAGCCTCGGTGGCTTTCTGACATATTTTACGTGCCCAATTTGGGCACAAATCACAGGAGGGCATTATGGGCGATTTGGCAGAGTTGATACTTACCCTCGCGGAGATGACCCCGGAGCAGTTAGACCGCTTTTTATCTGCCGCGCGAGACCTAGTAGCGCAGGCACTATCTCAGGATGATCTACGCAAATCTCAATGAGATTCTGCAGTTCTTCCTGGTATGGCTCGTTCCCTTCGGGGGACGGGCTTTTTTTATAGCCGTCCAAAGCTGTTTTTATTTTTCTCTCGGTTTCCATTTGCGGTTTTGTCCCACCCAGAATTTTGGAAACTGTGGTCTGATGGACGCCGGATAGTTTTGCAACCTGATATTTAGTGAGCCCATACTCTTCCATTTTTTCTTTTAGCCATTTTGCAAATTCCATAAAAACACCATCCAAAAATAGTGCAATATTACTCTTAAAATAATCTTGACTATGCTCTAAAAATAGTCTATACTGTAAGCATTGGTTAGCAAATAGCAAAACCGCAACACCGCTGAGGAGGTAAAGGATCATGTGGAGAATGGGCGACATCACGGTCAACGGCGAGGGTTTCCAGTACTACATGAAGCAGTACGAAGGAGGCTCTGAGTGGGGCATTGAGGGCGGCCGCATCTCCAAGCTGATGATCAAGCGGGACGGCGAGATCGTCTGCAACTACGACAGAGGCTGGGACGTCGAGCCCACCGACGAAAACGCCCGGATTGCGCTGGAACTTTTGCTCCACAACGAAAACTGGTGAGGCGCAATCGTTCCAAAAATCTGAAGATGCGTTTGCGCGTCTGTTTTTGTTTCCCTTGCGCTAATGCTTATTGCTAATCATAGCACGGAGGAACCCAAAAAGCAAGAAAAGGAGTTGGTAAAAAGTGAAAAGAATGATCCGGACGTACCGGGAGCGGAAGGGGTACACGCAGCGGGGACTGGCCGGGATGGTCGGCGTTTCCGAAGTGACGGTCTCCCAGTGGGAGAGCGGCGTCCGAACGCCCTCCAGCCGCATCCTTCCGGCACTGTCCTCCGCCCTGGGGTGTCAGATCGACGACCTCTACGAGCCGGAGGACCGGGAGAACTCTGGTCCCATTATCCGGCAGAGGAGGGCCTGAGTCCATGGACAGAAATGCGGGAAATATCTACAAAAGCGCACGGCTGCGCCGGGGTATCACCCAGGAGGCCGCTGCCGAGGCGCTGGGCATCAGCACCGACAGCGTCCGGAGCTACGAGAATGGGTATCGGGTGCCGCCCACGGACATCGTGGAGATGATGTGCATGCTCTACGATACGCCGCACCTGGCGGCCCAGCACCTGCGGGAGGGCTCCGATCTGGGCGCCATGCTGGTGCCGGACGTGGAGGGCCGGACGCTGCAGGCCGGGGCCATCCGCCTGGTCAACCGGGTGCTGGCCTTCGCGGACAAGCACCGGGACCGGGACCTCCTGATGATCGCCGAGGACGGCATCATCGACGAGGGGGAGCGGCCCCTCATCAACGAGATCGTGCGGGAGCTGGAGGAGATCAGAGCCAGCGCCACAGAGGTACAACTGGCCGCCATGCAGGGCCAGGGAGGGAGGACAGTATGATCGAGACCATGTCGCTCAACGAGGCTACGGAGTACCTGCGGCAGCACGGTATGCGCATCACCAACGCCACGCTGGCCGCCGGCATCCAGCAAGGGCTTTACCCTTTTGGCCTCTGCATCCAGGGGGATGTCAAGCCGGTCTATCAGATTTTCACCCGGCTCCTGGACGAGTGGATCGAGAGGCGGGCCGTGAGATGAGGGAGATAAAAAAAGACCGCCCGGAAGCGGGAACTTCCAGGCGGCCGGGCCTGAGCCGCTGCACGCAGCACAAGACCAGTGACAAGAGTATTGTACTGCAAGCGGCGGTAAAAGGCAAGAGGAATTTTTCCCGGAGGGGAGGTGCCCCTCAGTGACTGGATTATCCCTGCTTTTTACCGTCGTCGGCATTTGCACGATGACCCACGGCGTCTTTGCCGTGATCGACCTGATTGAGAGAGGGTGAGGATATGGCGAGCGACCTGACCGGCGGGGGGATGTACCTGGTGATCCCCTACGCCGTGGCCCACGACATGCGCCTGTCCGGGCGGGCTAAGCTGCTGTATGGCGAGATCGTCCGGCTGGCCAGCGCACGGGGCTATTGCTACGCCAGCAACGAGGCCCTGCTGGAGGTGCTGACCCACGAGGACCCGGATACCGGGGCCGTCGGCACCATCACGGAGCGGACACTGCAACGGCTTCTGGCCGAGCTCAAGGACCGGGGACACATCCGCACGGACAACGGACCGGTTCCAAATTCCGGCGGCGGAGAGACCGCCATGCGGCGCATTTTTGTTGGGCAGAGATTGGCAGATCATCCCAAGGATTCAGGGGTGACAAAAATGTCACCCCCCGACAAAAATGTCACCCCAGGGGTGACAAAAATGTCACTTCCTATAAGAAGTAAGAAGAATATAAAGGGAAATAACCCCCCTGCCCCCCACGAGGTTTGGGACGCCGTGGAGGCGTACCTCGGCGGCAGGGACGGAGATCCGGAGTACTGGGACGCCATCGAGGCGCTCCTCCGTAACCGGCAGGCCATGGGCAAGCCCGTGCGGACCCGGCAGGCGATGAATCAGATCCTCAACCGGCTGCGCCGGGTCAACCAGCGGGAGACGGAGATCGCCATGCTGGGCAAGGCGGTGGAGTTGGACTGGCTCACGGTGTACCCCCTGAAGCCGGACGAGCTGCCGGAGGCGGCGAAGCCTGCCGCCAAGCGCTTCCTGGGGACCAAGATCGTGGACGGAGTGGAGGTGGACGTCTTTGGCTGAGATCGACAGCATCCAGGCTGAGCAGGCCGTCCTGGGCTCCGTGCTCATCGACCACGGCTGCCTCCGGCGCATCGGGGCGATCCTCCGGGAGGAGGACTTTGCCGTGGAGCTGGACCGGGCCATCTGGCGGGTGCTGACGGAGATGGACGGCGAGGGCCGGGCCATCGACGGCCTCACCGTGGCGGCGGCCCTCAAGGACCGGGGCATCGGGCGGGACAGGGAGAATAGGGACTACCTGGCCCAGCTCATGTACATCACCCCCACCTCGGCCAACGCCGAGGAGTACGCCGAGATCGTCCGGAGCACGGCGGTCCGGCGCTCCGTGCGCAAGGCACTGGCGGACGGGCTGGAGAGCCTGGACGGCGGGGCATCCCCGGACGACGTGGCTGCCCTGGTGGAGCAGCAGACCCAGAGCGCCCGCCAGCGGGGAGCCGTGGACCTGATCTCTCCCAAGGAGCAGATGGACCAGTTTTACCGCTACCGGGAGCGCCTGGACAGAGGGGACAAGCCCTACGTCGCCACCGGCTTCAAGAGCCTCGACCGACGCCTGGGCGGGGGCTTCCTCAACAGCGGCCTCTACTTCCTGGCGGGCCGCCCCGGCATGGGCAAGACGGCCCTTGCCATCGCCATCGCCGAGTACGCCGCCCAGAGCGGGCGGGTGCTGTTCCTCTCGATGGAGATGACGGGCGACCAGCTCACCGCCAGACGCCTGGCCAAGGCCGCGCGGGTGGACAGCCGGACCCTGCTGACCGACACCCTCTCCCCCGAGGAGTACAAGCGGGTGGTGGAGGCCGGCAGCAAGATCGAGAGCAGCGGCCTGGAGATCACGGACGGCCGCAGCTACACCACGGCCCGGATCACCTCCATCGTGCGCAGCAAGCCGGACGTCCGGCTGGTGATCATCGACCATTTCTCCCTCATCCAGGTGCCGGGCAAGCAGGCCAACCACATCGAGTACGCCAACGCCAGCAAGGCCCTCAAGGCCCTGGCTAAGAGCATCCAGGCGCCGGTGCTGTGCCTGGCCCAGCTCAACCGGCAGAATGAGGAGCGGAAGGATAAGCGGCCGCAGCTCTCGGACCTCCGGGAGACCGGCGCCGCCGAGCAGGACGCCGACGGCGTGCTGCTCCTGCACCGGCCGGATTACTACGACAACGGGCCGGAGGTCCAGGTGGGCGACCTCACTGCCCCGTCCTCCATGGACGTGATTTTGGCCAAGAACCGCCACGGCCCCACGGGCCGGACGGTGCTGAGCTACTACAAGTCCACCAATACCTTCCGGGAGGCTTACACCAAGTGAGAGTAGGAGACACCCTGCACCTGCCCTGCATTATCGAGGGGACCAATCACGGCGTCCGCCCGGCGCAGGTGCGATACATCCACCCGCAGGAGAGATTCTGCGTGGTGCAATTCAAGTTTGACTTCGGGACATTCCGCGAGACCGTCTACCTGGGCAACCGGGCGATGTTGCACGCGGAGGCGCCGAGAGAGAGGGAGACAGCATGAGGACGATCGCGATCTTTAACCTCAAGGGCGGGGTGGGCAAGACCATCACCACCGCCACTATGGCCTACTGCCTGGCCAACCGGCACCGCAAGCGGGTGCTGGTGATCGACGGCGACAGCCAGGGCAACCTGAGCCAGTATTTTGACGTGGCCGCCGAGGAGGGCCGGAGTCTGGTGGACCTGCTGGAGGGCAACTGCGAGCCCTACTGGGAGGACATCCTCACCAAGACGCTCAACCCCCGCATCCACATCATTCCGTCGGACGCCCGGATGATGGACGCCGACATGACCTCCGTAGCCAAGGGACGCTGCAATCCCAGGGCCATCGAGGACCTGCGGACCGCCATCGCCGAGGACAACGGCATGGACTTCCTCCTGATCGACTGCGCCCCGGCCTTCAACGCCTCGGGCATCGCCGCCCTGCGGGCGGCGGACGACGTCATTATCCCCGTCCGTCTGGATACCTTTGCCACGGACGGCATCCGCAATCTTACCCAGCAGGTGTACAACATGCGCCGGGCCAATGGGCGGCTGCGGGTGGCCGGGGTGCTGGTGACCCAGTGGCGCAACACGGAGCTGGAGAGGGAGATGCTCCGGCGGCTGCCGGATTTCGGCCTGCCGGTATTTGATCGGGTGATCCGGATGAGCGAGCCGGTGCCCTACGCCCTCAGTGCGGGGGAGAATCTCCTGGTATACAGCCCCACGTGCGCGGCGAGCGTGGACTACAAGCGGGCGGTGCAGGAGTACCTGGACAAGCTGGGAGGAGGTGAGCGGGATGCCTAAGATGCCCGATATCTCCAGCATCCTGGGCGAGCAGCTCCGAGACGTGCCCAATTTGGGCACGGAGGGGGAGCTCCGGGAGCTGCCGGTGGAGGACGTCCATCCCAACCCCGGCAACTTTTACCCGCCCATCGACGCCAACGCCATGGAGGACCTGCAGGAGAGCATCCAGGCCAACGGCGTCCTGGAGCCCCTGCTGGTAGTGCGGGACGGAGACGGCTACCGCCTGATCTCCGGCCACAACCGCCTGCAAGCCGTCCGGCACCTGCACCTGTACGGCCCGGACGCCCAGCGCTGGGCCACGGTGCCTTGCCGTATCCTGCCGCCCATGGACGAGCTCCGAGAGCAGACGGCCATCATCGAGGCCAACCGGCAGCGAGTCAAGACCCCACAGGTGCTGCAGCAGGAGGCCAAGGAGCTGACGAGGCTCTACACGGAGCGGAAGAAGGCCGGGGAGGATCTCCCCGGCCGGGTCCGGGACCGGGTGGCGGAGGACCTGCGTATCTCAGCGGCCAGGGCGTCCCGGCTCGCCGCCATTGATACCGGCCTCAAGATTCCCGGATTCCAGCGGATGTGGAGGGACGGCGACATCAACGAGAGTGTCGCCTACGAGATCAGCAAGCTGGACCTGGACCAGCAGTACCGCCTGCTGGATTACCACATCGACGGCGGCCGGCCCCTTAACCTCTCCACCTTGCGGCGCTTCGGCGCGATCTACCACAAGCTCTGCAAGGGGGCGTGCCAGGTGACTGGCGGCTCCTGCGAGATTGCGGACGACATGTACGACGATCAATTCTGGGGCGGCGAGTGGCACTGCGCCGGATGCTGCGCCTGCTGCAACGAGCGCGACACTTGTGCGACGGTCTGCAAGCATTTTGAGCCGGAGGAAACGGAGCCGGAGGCACCCGAGCGCAATCCGGCGGTCGATGACCCTCGGCTGAAGTGGGAGACTATGCGGGACGCCTTCTCCTCCCGGGTCAAGGCGCTGCGGGAGGCCACGGGCCTCAGCCGCAAGGAGTTCGCCGAGAGCATCGGGTGGTATGCCGCCACCTACTCCGCATGCGAGAACGGCTCTCTCCCGGGCTCCGAGCGTATCCCGCGGCTGGCCCTGGCGCTGGGATGCACCACGGACTATCTCTACGGCCTGACGGACGATCCCAACGGCTGGGCGCCGCCGGCACAGGAGCCGCCCGCTCCCGCTTGGCGGGACCTGGAGGAGGCCTGGCCGGAGATCGGGGACGCTGTGATCCTCTGCCGGGATAACGGCATCGGCGGGTATGATTATCAGGCCGCTGTCTGCGTCGGCTCCCGAGATGACCGCTTTCCCTTCACGGATGCCGGCGACGACATCCACATCGAGGACTGGGACAGCTACCGCTGGTGGCTCCCCTTCCGGGCGAAAGACTGACAATTTCACATTCCGGGGGCGGGAGGACGGCGCCGGTTTCTTACCGCCGTTTCTCCTTCCACGGCGGGCCCCTCCTTCCCGCCTGCCAGCCATACCGCTTCACCTTTCGGCGGCTTCCTTTCCCGGCGCCGCCCTCCCGCCCCCGGACAGATATTGGAGGATAGTATGATCAAGTTTGAGATCGATAAGGAGCATCATATCCAGCAGCTCGAGTGTGCCGGCAGTCCCTTGGATCTGGCCACGGATGTCGGGATGCTGATGGGAGTTATCTACGCGCAGACGCAGACTCTTAGCCCGAGGGCGGCCGAAACACTCAGAGCGTGCTTTGAGGCTAACGTGAGAGATGATGCCCCGACTTGGGCCGCCCCCGAATCGTGGAAAGAGGTGGGCCCGGATTGCTCGGTTACCACCATGATCAGGCCGCGGCATGATGATGGATAAGCGCTATGACGCCCCGTGCCGGCCGGACTGCCCTCGCCGCCGGGCCTCGCCCACCTGCCACGACCCCGCCTACTGCCCCGCCTGGGGCGAGTACGCCGCCAAGACGGCGCGGGAGCGGCAGGAGCGCCGGGACCAGAGCCGGGAGATCGGCGACTACCAGGCCGTCCGCAAGAAAAGCCGGAAGTGGATGCGGGAGATGACCAGGAGAAAGGAATTGAGGGAGAGATGAGCGATATGTACATGAGCGACGCGGAGATCGCCACCGGATACCGGACGGCGAAGAATAAGACGAAGCAGATCGGGGTGCTGGCGGAGCTGAATGCCGTATCCCATAAGGCCATGGAGGACAAGCTGGTGGAGCTGGGGCTGATGGAGAAAACCGGGGGGGTGAGCCCCTCCCGGCCCCGGCGCCGGAGGCCGCTCCCTTCGACGAGACCCGGGCCCGGGAGCTCTACGCCGAGGGCCGGGACGACCTGGCCATCTCTGAGATGCTGGGCGTGAGCAAGGCGGTATTCGCCAAGTGGCGCAAGGGCCAGGGGCTCAGCGCCAATTACCCCAAGCAGCGGGCCCCAGGCAAGGCCCGGAGGACACCACCGCCCCAGGAGTCTGCCGGCGACGCCCTGACGGTGCGGCGCATGGCGGAGATCTTCGGCCAGATGGCGGAGTGGCACCCGGACGCCGTGGTATCCGTCCCGGCCGGGACGCTGAGCCACGTGCGGCTGGTGAGCGAGTACGGCCAGGCCGGGGAGCCCCTGCTGCGGGTGGAGCTGACATGATAGGAGGAAAACCATGTTAAACAAAATCATTTTGATGGGCCGGTTGACCCGGGACCCGGAGCTGCGGCAGACCCAGAGCGGCACCAAGGTGGCGTCCTTCTCCCTGGCCGTGGACCGGGACTTTGCCGGCCAGGACGGCAAGCGGGAGACGGACTTTATCGACTGCGTGGCCTGGCGGGGCACGGGGGAGTTTGCCGCCAAGTACTTCACAAAGGGCCAGATGGCCGCCGTAGAGGGCCGCCTGCAGGTCCGGGATTGGACGGACAAGGACGGCGCCAAGCGCCGGAGCCATGAGGTGATCGTGGACAGCCTGTACTTTGCCGGCAGCAAGCGCCAGAGCGAGGCACAGGCGGAGCCTGGGGACTTCCGGGAGATCCCGGAGGACGAGGAGGGGGAGCTGCCGTTTTGAGAGCGAGAGAGGATATCGTGCGGGGCCTGCGCTGCAGAGTCGGCGGAAAGCCCGATTTTCGCCCCGATTGTCCGTATTTGCAAAACGGACTATCGGAGAACGGATGGTGCAGAAGATGCGATGCGGATCAAGTCATTTTGGACGCCGCCGAGGTGCTGGAGACAGACGCGAGGACCATCACGGCGTTAATCGACGACCGGAAATACTACATGGAGAAGTACGAGGAACTGAAAAACCAGGTGCCGCAGTACGACTACGTGCCGCCGGAGGAAGGAGCGGAAGAGGATGAAGCGTGATGAGATCGTGGCCGCTTTGCGGTGGCTGAGGCCGGAGAGCGGGGACTTTGCCTGCGAGGGCTGCGGCTGGGAGAATAGCTGTGGTGTCCATGGCTGCCGGATCATGCGGGAGGCGGCCGACATGCTGGAGAACGACAAGACTTACGGCGGTGTCCTCCGGGACGCCATCGAGAAGTGGAAAAAGGCGTATGGGACGCTCCGGGAAAAGCACAACGCCCTTCTGGAGCAGAACGGGAAGCTGCGGGACGCTGCCGCTGATGTCACCCGCCTGGCCGCCGAGGCCGCCGTAGAGCGGGACTGGATCAGCGTGGAGGACCGGCTGCCGGAGGAACACGATAGCATTTTTGCCAAGGCCTACGGGACAAAGCGCTGGGCTGACGGGATGTTCCGGACGATTTCCGATGAGGTCCTGGCCTGCGTTGCATTTGATGATGGCCGCAAGACAACGATGACGCTGCGAACGCATGACGGGGCGTGGGCGCTATCAAGCGTCCACCGGGGGCATGTAACTCACTGGATGCCGCTGCCGAAGCCGCCGAAGGAGGGGAAATGAGTAGGGCTGTTATGCTGAGCATCCGCCCCAAGTGGTGTGAAAAGATCGCCAGCGGCGAAAAGACCATCGAGGTCAGAAAGACGCGTCCAAAGAAGCTGAAAACGCCCTTTAAGTGCTATATCTACTGCACGCTGCCAAAATATCCGCACGAGGACTTCATCGCGACGAACTATCCAATGCCACAGTTTTACGGCGGCGGCAAGGTCATTGGGGAGTTTACCTGCGAAAGAATCGCCCTTATTGCATACGATGGCGGCGAGTTAAGTAGTACAACAAATGCCGCCTTTTCCCCCGCAACGTGCTTAACCCAGTCAGAAATTATAGCTTATATCGGCGATAAGGGGCGTTGTTACGGCTGGCACATGTCCGACTTGCGCATTTATGATACGCCGCGCGAACTGAGCGAGTTTACCGGATTACGCAATACGAGATTCGGCGCAGCGCCATATGATATCAAGCGCCCGCCTCAGAGCTGGTGCTATGTGGAGGCGGAGAAGGCACTGGAGGGAAGAAAATGAAAGTTTATCTGGCTGGGAAGATCACCGGCGATCCGGGGTATCGGGCCAAGTTCCGGGAGGCACGGGAGAGGGTGGAGTGGATGGGGCACATCGCCCTAGACCCCTCCGTGCTGCCGGAGGGCATGGAGACGGCGGACTACATGCGCATCTGCAGCGCCATGCTGGACAGCGCCGACGCCATCGGCCTGCTGCGGGACTGGGCGGACAGTCCCGGCGCCAGGTGCGAGATGGCCCTAGCGCAGTACCTTGGCAAGCGGATCATCCACGTGGATATGATCCAGGGGCCTATAAGGGAGGTAAATAAAGTACACTCAGTGACTTACAAATCAAGCGGACCATCCACGTGGGAATGATCCAGGGGCCTGTGAGGAGGGGAGAAAATGGGTGAGCGCGTTAAACGTGGGGTGTGGGAGCCCTGTGCGGAGATTTTTGATGGCAATCAGGTAATGGTCAGAGGATGGCGATGCTCGGGGTGCAACCACGCAATCGCAACCAAAAGGGACGAAATGCCGCCAAAGCAGTGCCCCAACTGCGCCCACGAGATGAGGACTGAGCTTTACCTTATCTGCTCCCAGTGCGCGGAGTTGAAGAAGGTCTGCTGCTTTGTGGATGGGATGCCGTGGTGCGAGGAGTGCTTTGAGAGAGCGCTGGGCGATGGCGAAGAGGAAGACTAACCCGCGGCGCAGGCCGGCCAGCATGGCGGACGTGGAGCGGGCCAAGGGCAAGGCACGGACAGAGACCGTCCGCACCAGCTGGAGCGTCTTTTTCACCGTCCTCCTGGACAAGGAGGGCATGAGCAACGAGGACCTTGGCCGGATCTTTGCGGAGGTTGAGGATCTGAGCGACAGCGTGATCCGAGGATACTGCTCTGTATCAGACTTGCGGGATACTCTCCGGCGAGAGGCCGGCATCGTGATTGAGTGAGAGGAGGGATGAGATGGACGAGGCGGAGTACATCGTGGTACGGCAGCGAGCCGGGCCGCTGGTCAAGGTGATGGTGACGGACGCTTACTGGTACCGGCGCTTCGGACCGGAGGCAGCGCGCAAGCGCTGCCGTCCGGCCTTCTACCGGACGGAGATCGACAAGGCGGAGCTCAAGGCCGCTCTTTTTGGCTATGACGGGGTTTTTTACAGTTTTACCTTTGCGGATGATTTTTTGCCGGAGGAGCACGCAGAGGTAAAGCGCCTGTGGGGCAATTACACCAAGCGGCTGGGACGCTGCATGGGCTATATGCCGGACTACCTCTACCGTATCGAGCACCTCCACGGAGACGGGCGCTGGCACGTCCACGCCCTCCTCCGCTATCAGGACTGCCCATCGGCGGTGGTGGCGAGCCTCTGGCCTTGGGGGCATGTGGATGATGAGATCTGGGACCGCAAGCGGCTTCTGAGCAAGGACCCCAAGACGGGCAAGGTCTGCGGCTACCGGACGCTGGCGCAATATTTTGTCAAGGAGCCGGTGGAGAAGCTGGGCTGGCACGCCGTGCAGCCGTCCCGTGGGCTGGCTGGTACGATCCCACCGCCAGAGGTGAGGACCTCCAAGACGCCACGGATCTGGGTGCCGCCTGGGGCGGGATACCTGGATCACAGCCGCTTCGAGGTGCCGGAGATGCGGGACTGGGGCATGTTTGGATACCTCAAGTATCTGGCCCCGGAGAAGAAGCGCTAGAATCATAAATCATAGAAATCATTACTTGAAATCTAGTGTCTCTTATCGGACACGCCTGGGAAAGTGAGGAAAAGGCCTTGCAAAGTACAAAAAAATGCGGTAAACTGGCCATAGTAAAAGATAGCTTGGTTGTCTGCCCCAACTGCAGGCAGAAGACCAACCTGACACTGAGGCCAGACACCACGGCCCGGAACCTGACGCTTTGGTGCCGGAGGTGCAAAGCCTCGTATCTCGTCGACATCGCAGATGGCCAGTGCTACGTGATTAGCCAGTGCCCGTGATCTTCACCCGGAGAAATCCTGGGAAGAGAGCGGGCGCTGGCTTTTTGTTTTGCCCGGAGGTGATAGCCCGTGGCCACAAAGCCACTCCGCCCCTGCAAGTATCCTGGCTGCTGCGTGCTGGTGCCTGGCGGCTACTGCCAGGATCACCGGCCCAAGGACCGGGACCGACGAGGCGAGGACGCCAAGACCTGGCACTGGATGTACGGCACGGAGACCTGGCGTCAACTCCGGGCGGCGCAGCTCCTCCGGGAGCCGTGGTGCCGGGAGTGCGAGGCCAGGGGCATCCGGCAGCGGGCCACGGACGCGGACCACATCCGGCCGCATCGGGGAGACTGGGAAACCTTTGCCGACCCAGGCAATCTCCAGAGCCTCTGCCACAGCTGCCACAGCCGCAAGACGGTGGAGGAAATGCGGGAGAAATCGCACGGTTTTTCGCCGGGCCGGAGACGCTGACCGGCTGGACGCTTGGGTGCGCTTGCGCAGCGCTGCCGCGCCTGCGGGGCTTCCTTGCGACCCTCCCCCCCGGCCGAAAAAGTTTTCACGGGCTGCCGAAATACCGCGGGCCCTCCTCCGTGTGAGATTTTCTCCCCACGGGGATTTTGGACGGCGTGCCCAATTTGGGCACAGGAGGTTTACCATGGCAAAATGGAAGAAGAGCGAGGCGGCCGGGGCCGTGCGGATCAGCGCCGAGGAGCTCATTACCGTGCCGGTGGCGGAGCTGGTGCCCTATGAGCGCAACGCCAGGACGCACAGCGACGAGCAGGTGGAGCGGCTGCGCCGGAGCCTGCGGGAGTTCGGTTTTGTGGCCCCCATCCTCATCGACGAGGAGCGGCGGGTGATCGCCGGGCACGGGCGGCTGCTGGCGGCCCAGGCCGAGGGCATGGAGAGCGTGCCCTGCGTGCGGGTGGGCAGCCTCACCGAGGCCCAGCGCCGGGCGTACATCCTGGCCGACAACCGCCTGGCGGAGGACGCCGGGTGGGACGAGGAGGCCCTGCGCTTCGAGCTGGACGAGATCGCCGCCCTGGACTTTGACGTCTCCCTCACGGGCTTCGACGTGGAGCCGGGCAAGCCCATCCACGTCCGGGAGCACGACCGGGCGGCCGCCGGAGAGGGCGAGGAGCCCCCGGAGGCGGAGGACGACGACTACGATGGCCAGGTGCCGGAGACCTGCCCCTATCACCCCGGGGACGTCTTCAAGCTGGGACGGCACCTTCTGGTCTGCGGAGACTGCACAGACGAAAACGCAACCAGCAATTTCCAATTAGGGGGGGGTGGACCTCCTCCTGACTGACCCGCCTTACAACGTCGCCCTGGGAAGCAACGAGTCCGTTGATACGGCCAGGGCGAGACACCGCAGGGCGGATGGCGTGACGATCTCCAACGATGACATGCCAGAAGACGCCTTCGAGAAATTCCTTGCTCGGGCTTTTGGCGCCAGCAAGAAACTGATGCGGCCGGGTGCCGGATTTTACATCTGGCACGCCGGGATTAATACGGTGTCTTTTGCGAAAGCCGCAACAGAGACCGGCTGGATTATTCGGGAAGTCCTGATCTGGAACAAAAACCGCTTCACCCTCAGCCGCCAGGATTACCACTGGAAACACGAGCCCTGCCTGTACGGATGGAACGAGGGAGCGCCTCACTACTGGGCGGGCGGAAGAGCGCAGTCCACTGTGCTGGACTTCGACCGCCCGACCCGGAGCGAGGACCACCCCACGATGAAGCCCATCCCGCTCTTCGACCGGCTGATCCGGAACTCCTGCCCGATGGGCGGCGTCGTGTACGACCCCTTCGGCGGCAGCGGGACGACGCTGCTGGCCTGCGAACAGAATGGGCGGACATGCTGGATGGTGGAGCTCGATCCCAGATTTGTGGCGGTGATCATCCGGCGCTGGGAAGCGCTGACGGGGCAGAAGGCGGTGCTCCTTGACCGTTGAGGAGGCACGGGCCATTATCGCCAGGACGAAAAGCCCGTATCTAAAGCGGGATATGGAACGGTACATCAGGAAGCAAGCGAGAAAGGAGGGGCGGTATGCCCGGGAAACGACAGCCGACGGATTTGGTGGTGGCCAACGGGCGCAAGCACCTCTCCCGGAGCGAGGAGGCGGAGCGCCGGGCCGGTGAGGTGCGGGTGGAGCCGCCCAAGACGGCCAAGGCGCCCAAGTGGCTGCCGGAGGGCCTCCGCAAGGACTTCCGGGCGCTGGGCAAGCGGCTTATCGCCGCCGGGCTCTACACGGACCTGGACGCCGACACCCTGGGGCGCTACCTCCTGGCCCACCACCAGTGGCTCATCGCCACCCAGGAGACGGAGGCGGCCCTCCGCAAGCGGGACAGCGAGGCGGCGGAGGACTGGGGGCGCATCCAGGAGCGCTACTTCAAGCAGGCTAGGGGCTGCGCCAACGACATGGGCCTGACGGTGACCTCCCGCTGCCGCCTGGTGGTGCCCGCGGCCCCGGAGCAGCGGCCGGAGGACGTCAACCCCTTCCTCTCCGTGATCCGCTGCGGCGAGGTACGCAATGCCTGATACCCTGTGGCTGGCGCCCGGCATCTCCGTCCCCAGGCCGGACGACGGGGCCAAGCTCCGCTACAGCGCCGAGGAGCCGGAGCGGGTGCTCTCCTTCTTCCGGTTGCTGGTGTTCGGGCAGAATGAGTGGGCAGGGAAACCCTTTGAGCTGATGCCCTGGGAGGAGCAGTTCATCCGGGAGTTTTTCGGCATCCAGGTGCTGGACGACCACGGCGAGTGGGTGCGGTACCGGCGCTTTGGCTATGACGAGATCCCGAAGAAGAATGGAAAAACGGAGTTCAACGCCGGGCTGGGGCTCTACTTCCTCCTGGCGGACGGCGAGAGCCGGCCCCACGTGGCCATCTTTGCCGTGGACAAGATCAACGCCGACATCCTCTACCAGTGCGCCAAGTACATGGTGGAGCACACGGCCATGAGCGAGCCCAAGCACCGGCCCATGGTATACTGCCGGGACAGCGTGCGGGAGATCCGGACGAGGTTTGGGGGGTTGATGAAGGTCTACAGCAGCGACGCCGAGGGCAAGCACGGCTACTCCTTCTCCGCCATCCTCTGCGACGAGATTCACGCCTGGCGCGGCCTGGCCGGGCACCGGCTCTGGACGGTACTCACCCAGGGCACCGACGCCGCCCGGCGGCAGCAGGCGGTGCTGGTGATGACCACAGCCGGCGACGACCCTGACCGCAACAGCGTCGGGTGGGCGCTGCATGAGAAGTGCCGCAAGCTGCTGGCTTGGCGCCGGGGGGAGCCGGAGGAGCCCCTGGACGGGGACGATCCCCAGTGGCTGCCCACCATGTACGGAATCAGCGCCCTCACCGGGGACGACCCGGAGCGGATCGCCGAGCTGGACATCTACGACGAGGCGCTGTGGAGGGCCTGCAACCCCAGCTACGGGGTGACGCTGTCGCCCCGGCAGTTCCGGGCGGAGGCCCGGGCGGCCCGGCAGAGCGAGGCGGCAGAGCGGAACTTCCGCTGGCTGCGGCTCAACCAGTGGATCGCCACCAAGGACATCGGCTGGGTGCCGCTGACCATCTACGACAAGACCCAGTGGGGCGGCACCGGCACCAAGGAGGAGCGGGAGGCAGCAATCGCCTCCCTCCGGGGCAAGACCTGCTACGGCGGGCTGGATCTCTCCACCACCACGGACCTTACCGCCATGACGCTGCTCTTCCCGCCCCAGGAGGGGCTGGAGACGGCGGTGGCGATCTTTGCCGCCTGGCGGCCCCGGGATGGGGTGCTGGAGGCGGAGCAGCGGGACCACGTGCCCTACCGGGACTGGGAGCGGGCGGGCTTCCTTTCCCTCTGCGAGGGCGACATTGTGGATTTCTCCCAGGTGGAGGACAAGGCGGCGGAGGCGGCGGAGCTCTTTGACCTCCGGATGCTGGGGGTGGACCCCTATCTCAGCCGGACCCTGACCCAGCGGCTCAGCGCACGGGGCCTCCATGTGGTGGAGATCCCCCAGACGATGCTGAGCCTCTCGCCGCCGATGAAGGAGCTAGAGCGGATGATCCGGGCCCACGAGATGCTGCACATCCACAACACCTGCGCCCGGTGGTGCTTTGGCAATGTGCGGTGCGCGGTGGACGGGAACGAGAACATTAAGCCGATGAAGAACCGGAGCACGGGGCGCATCGACATCACGGTGAGCTGGATCATCGCCATGGCGACGTGGATGGTGGTCCGGGGACAGAGAGACTACGATACCCGCAACCTGGAGGAGGAGTGGAGCCTTTGAGCAAGGATGAGAGACGGCAGCGGCGGCGGGAGCGCCGCCAGCGGGCCCTGGCGGCCTTTGGCCGATATCTGGACGATCTTCTGGCGCTGGTGGGAGCCGGCTGCCTGACGGCGGCGGCGGAGCTCCGCTTCGGCACGGCGGCGGCCCTGGCGGTGGCCGGGACGGCGGCGCTGGTATTCTCCCTGGTGGTAGCCAGGGGCAGGAGGTAAGCTATGTTTCTACGGGATGCCATGCGGCCGCCCAAGGCCGTGGAGTATAACACCCTGAGCTGGCAGGACGTGCAGCAGCGCTTCCGGGATATCTTTCTCACCGGCGGCGAGACCAGCGCCGGGATCAGCGGGGCGGAGCGGGTGTCGCCCATCGCGGCAGCCCACCGCATCCTCTGCAACGATTTCGGCGTGATCCCCTTCTCCACCTACCGCAAGGAGGGCAGCGCCCGGTACCCGGCGGACGTGCCGGGCATCAGCGAGGTGTTTAAGACCCGCCCCAACGACGACATGACGCCCTACATGCTGGGGCGGACCGTGATGAGCAACGCTTTCTGGTGGGGCTTCGGGGCGGTGTGGAATCGCCGGGCGGGGGGGCGGATCGTGGAGCGCATCCCGCTGCCCTCGGACTGCTGCTCTATCCGGCAGGACAAGGAGACCGGCATCTACTGGTACGACTACAGCGTGGACGGCGTCTTCCGGAGCTTCACCGGCTACGAGCTGAGCTTCCTTTTCTTCGAGAGCTATGATGGCATCCGGGGCCGTGGCATTCTGGATCTAGCGAGGGACACCATCGCCACGGAGAACGCCGCCCAGGGCTACGGGCGGAAGTTCTACCAAAATGGCGCGGTGATGAGCGGCATCGTGGAGGTGGACACGGACCTCAAGCCAGAGGGCCGGGACCGCATCCGCAAGCAGTTCGCGAGCTTCAACCCGGCGTCGGACGACGCCTTTAAGGTGGCGGTGCTGGACCGGGGCTACAAGTACACCCCGCTGGGGCTGACGCAGCAGAATGCCCAGTATGTGGAGAGCCGGAGCTTCTCCGTGGAGGAGGTGGCCCGCTTTACCGGCGTGCCGCAGCCCATGCTGCAGAGCGGCAAGGAGGCCTTTAACTCCAACCAGCAGCAGCGGCTGGTATTTGTGACGGACACCCTGATCCCGTACATCACGCAATGGGAGCAGGAGAACACGTGGAAGTGCCTCTTAAAGGCGCAGCGGGACCAGGGCATCTACTTCAAGGGCAATCCGGCCGCCCTGATGCGGGGCGACGACGCCGCAAGAGCGGCGTTCTACGAGAAGATGATCTCGTACAGCGTTATGAATCCGGACGAGTGCCGGGCGCTGGAGGAGCGCAACCCCATCCCCGGCGGGCTGGGAGAGCGGTTCCTGACGACGAAGAATCTGGGACCGCTGGAGCAGGTGGCCTCCGGAGAGACGATCTGACAACCTTTTGCTCAATGCCCTCGTTGGCTTGCTGGCAGTATCCGCACGGTGTGCGGGTGCTGCCTATTTTTGTTTTTGAGAGAGGAGTGGTGAGATGGCGGACATCTCGATCCGCGGGGAGCTGTGGGACAACGACAGCGCCGATATCCTGCGGTGGATGGGCTGGCGGGACCTGACGGCCCCCATGGACATCCAGGCGGCGCTGGAGGCCGCCGGCGGCGAGGACGTGACGATCCTCGTCAACTCCCCAGGCGGGGACATGACGGTGGGAGCGGAGATCCGCTCCATGCTGCGGCGGTACCAGGGCAAGACCACGGCCCTCATCCAGGGCTACGCCGCCAGCGCGGCGACGCTGGCCATCTCGGCCTGCCGGACCATCCAGAGCGAGGCCGGGGCGCTGCTGTGCTACCACAACCCCATCTCCGCTGCCGAGGGCGACTACCGGGCGATGCGACGGAGCGCCGAGTCCCTGCGCAACGCCCGCGACGCCATCCTGGAGATGTACACCGCCCGGAGCAGCGCCAAGAGCCGGGAGGAGCTGATGGCCCTGATGGACAAGGACATCTGGATCAGCCCCGGCCAGGCCAAGGAGTACGGCCTGGTGGACGAGATTGTGGGGCTGGAGGAGACCCAGGACCTCCTGGACGACCCTGCCGCCTTTGTGGCGGCCACCGGACACCGGATGCGGCTGACGGCCGCCATGCGGGAGCGGTACCAGGCCCACGTGGCCGAGGAGCGGGCCAAGGAGGACCGGGAGGACAAGGCAAGACGCGCCCTGGCACGGATCAGTGCGCTTGCAAAATTTTAACCTGATGAGAGGAGACAAGACAAGATGGATTACACGCAGGAGATCACGGAGTTCCGGGCGCAGAAGGCCAAGCTGATGGCGGACGCCGAGGCGGCGGCGGCGGAGGGCCGGCTCGAGGACATGACCAAGATCGCGGACGAGATGTCCAAGATCAACGACAGCATCGCCGCCATGGAGCGCATCCTGGACGAGAGCCGCAAGCACGCGGAGCCCGCCGGCTACGACGGCGCTCTGCACGATGACGGCAAGGGCGAGGGCCCCAAGGCCAAGCAGGGCGACGACTGCCGCCTCTTCCGCAGCCTGGGCGAGCAGCTGCGGAGCATCTACAACTTCCGCAAAAACGGTGTGAGGGACGAGCGCCTGGGCAAGGTCAACAACGCCGTCCTTGGCGCTAACGAGGGCGTGGGCGCTGACGGCGGCTTTGCCCTGCAGACGGACTTCGCCGGGATGATCCTGGAGAGCGCGGTGCAGCAGAGCCCCCTCCTTAACCGTCTGGACCGGCACACCTGCTCCAGCCCGGCCAACGCGATGAATTGGCTGAGCGCAGCTGAGACGGACGTCTCTGCCAGCGTCTTCGGCGGGGTGCAGATGTACTGGGCCAGCGAGGGCGCCACCGTGGCGGCCAGCCGCCCGAAGTTCCGTGAGATGCGGCTGGATCTGGCCAAGATGATGGGCTTTGCCTACGCGACGGACGAGATGCTCCAGGACGCCCCCTTCATGACGAGTTTCTTCGGCTCCGCTTTCTCCCTGGCCGCTGACCGTCTGCTGACGGAGGGCGTGATCTCCGGCGACGGCGTGGGCAAGCCGCTGGGCATCATCAAGAGCGGCGCGATCATCACCGTGGCCAAGGAGAGCGGCCAGGCGGCGGGCACCTTCACGGGCGATAACGCCATCAAGATGCAGGCCCGGGCCATGCCCCGGGGCCGGGAGCGCCTGGTGTGGCTGATGCACCCCGACCTGGAGGAGCAGCTCCCCTACCTGGCGCTCAAGAGCGGGGATGCGGCAAAGTTCCTGTGGAATCCCGAGGGCGGCCTGGGCAACTTTGACACCCAGCGGGTGCTCAACAAGCCCGTCCTCTTTGAGGACAGCTGCAGCGCCCTGGGCACTGCCGGAGACGTGCTGCTGGTGGATCCCATGCAGTACATCCTGCTGACCAAGGGCACCGCCAAGCAGGACTGGAGCGTCCACGTGGAGTTCCTGACCGATCAGAGCTGCTTCCGGATGGTCTACCGCTGCAACGGCGCGCCCAAGATCAACGAGGCCCTGACGATCAAAAACAGCACCAAGACCCGGAGCCCCTTCGTGGCTCTGGCCGACCGCGGTTGATAGGAGGGAGCAGATATGAGTAAGAGACTGAGCGAGGAGCTGGAGTTCCTGGGCGCCCTGGCGCCCGCCAGCGTGGCGGCCTCCACGGCCACCACAACCGGTTACATCGACGCCTCTGAGACGGAGGAGGTCTGCTTCCTCCTCTCTGCGGCGAGCCTTGCCAGCGGCAAGACCATCAAGGCGACCCTGATGGGCAGCAACGCTGCGGCCGGCACCGGCGCCAAGGCCGTGAGCGAGGAGATCAGCTTTAAGGCCTCCGCGGCCATGACCAAGGTGGTCATCCCCATCAGCTGCAAGGTGCGGGGCGACGGCTACCGGTATCTGGCCGTCAAGTTCCAGCATGACGGGGCCGACGCCGTGGTCTTCGGCGTGGACGCCATCCGCCGGGCCCGGTATCAGCCCGCGGAGAACGCCTGGAAGGCGGAGGCCTGAGCATGGCGCTGACGACCGACCGGATGGCGGAGATCGCCGACTACTGCAAGGTGGAGGCGGACGACACGCAGCTTCCCGGCTTTCTCCTGACGGCTGCCGGCATTCTGCAGGAGGCGGGCGTCAGCGAGCCGGCGGCCGGGACGCTGCGGGCGGAGCAGTACCTCCAGTGCATCAAGTACCTGACGCTGGACCTCTATGACCGGCGGGACCGGACCCTGGAGGGGAGCGTCACGGACAACCCGGCGTTCCGGGGGCTATTTAACCAGCTCAAGATGACGGAGGACGTGCCCAATTCGGGCACGTCCTCCGGGGAGGGCTGAGGGATGCACGTGGACGCCGGAGAGCTCAACAAGCGCATTGAGATCGTGCGGGAGGACCGGACCAAGACGCCCAACGGCTACGATGAGATCACGGAGACGGTGGTACACCGCTGCTGGGCCAAGTTCACCCAGACCTCGGGGACGGAGCTGATCAAGGCCAACGCCGACTTCGGGGAGGAGCAGGTCCGCTTCCTGATCCGCTGGACCGGCAAGGCCATCGACCGCAAGATGGCCGTCCGCTACGGCGGGAGCCGGTACGAGATCGAGTATATCAACGACTACGGCGACGGCCACCAGTACATCGAGCTCTGGTGCAAGTGGCTGAGCCGGGACGGGAGGCCGTAATGGACAACAGCAAGATGGGCGTGGATGTGGTGCAGTGCCGCAAGTGCGTCCGGCGAGCGGAGGGCACCCTCCTGGCGGACCTCTTTGACATGGGCAGCATTACCCCCATGTACCACTACGACCGGGAGCGGGGCGTGCTGCAGATCAACGAGGACCTGCTGCTCTACGCCGTCCGCCTGGTCAATCCGCTGCAGCGGGAGGTGCCCCTGGAGCTGGCCCGCAGGACGGACCGGGGCGACTGGGTGCCCGCACGGAGGGACGCCGATGGCTGACCTTAACCAGCGGATCATTGAGGCTGTGGGGCCGGTGGCGGGGGTCTGCGTGCCGGACCTCTACCTGGGGGAGCAGAAGACCTACTGCACCTTCAACTTTACGGAGCTCCCGGAGGGGCTGGGAGACAACGGCATGCGCGCCGTGCGCTACCTGGTGCAGGTGCATCTCTTCCTCCCCCTCGAGGCGGAGAGCGCCGCCATCCGGCGTCAGCTCCGGGCGGCGCTGCTGGCGGCGGATTTCACTCCGCCCAGCATCACCAACGCCACGGGCGAGCTCTCTCAGCACTACGTCTACGAGTTTGAGGACGTGGGAGGGCTGGCGGATGGCTGAGTTTCGTGCCGTGGGCCTGGATGAGCTGAGCCTCTCCCTGCAGGAGATCGCGGAGATCCCCGAGGATATCCAGGACGAGATGCTGCGGGCCCAGGGCAATATCGTGGCCCAGGCGCAGCGGGGGTCCGCTAAGCGATACGGGCTCTACGACGTGGAGAGCAGCAAGCACATGGCGGACTCCATCAAGGCAGGCAAGGTCAAGCTCGATAAGCACGGCAACCGGGTGCTCTATGTCAGCCCGACAGGCTCCCGGACGAGAGGGAAGACGAGGACACGGAATGCCGAAATCGCATTTGTCAACGAGTACGGCGCCGATAAGACCAGGCATATCACGGCTCGGCCTTTTACTAGGGACGCCAACGAGCGGAGCGCCGAGGCGGCCACCCAGGCGGCGGCCGATATTTACTACCGCTGGCAGGAGAGCCGCGGATTATGAGGAGGTAACCATCCATGGAGTATGGAGCGAAGATGATCCAGTGGGCGCCGTTTGCCAGCAGCAATCCGGAGCCGGACGGCAGCGTGCCCCACTACGGGACCCCGGTCAACCTGGGGGCCCTCAACAAGGCCACGGAGACCATCAACTGGGCCGAGGCCAGCGCCTACGGCGACAACGCCCGCAAGGTGTACATCAAGGAGTTTAAGGACGGTCAGCTGGCTGTGGAGACTTTGTACATCCCCGTCGCCACTATGGCCAAGCTCGTGGGCGGCACGGTGGAGACCGGCAGCGAGGCCAACCTGCACCTGGGCAGCGAGGACGCCCCACCCTACGGCGGCCTGGCCTTCTACGTCTCCGCCATGACGGACGGGGGCGCCAAGTACTACCAGGCCATCTGGTATCCCAAGGTCAAGGCGGGCCTGGACGCCAAGGATTACAGCACCAAGGGCGACAGCATCGTGCTCAACAACGCCAAGCTGACCTTTGCCGTCCAGACCTGCAAGACGGGCGACTGGAAGATCCTTTCGCCGGAGTTTGATACCGAGGCGGAGGCCGTCAGCTGGATCAACGACAAGATCAAGGCAACGACTTAAGGACGATAAGGGGCGGGGCATCCCGCCCCTTGAGGTGATTTTATGCGGACTGTTGATTTTGAGTATCGCGGCCAGGTGATGCACCTGTGCCTTAACGGAGCGGCGCTCTTTGCCATCCGGGACGAGTATGGCAGCGAGACCCCCATTTTTGACCTGATCGCCGGGGACGGGAGCGAGGCATTCCAGAGGTTGTGCCGCATCCTCCACATCCTCTGCGAGCAGGGAGAGCTGGTGGAGCGGTATCTGGGGCAGGAGCCCCAGGAGGTGCCCACGGAGCGGTACCTTGCCACCACCATGATGCCCTCGGACCTCCCGGCGGTGCGGGAGGCCATGGCCAGGGCCGTGGCGGCGGGCTTCCGGCGGGAGGTGCCGGAGGACAAGCCCAAGCGCCGGGACCTGGGGCTGGAGGAGCTGCAAAAAAAAACGGGACGCGGCGGCCGGTGTGGCTGCAGGTGGGGACTCAGGTCCTTGGTCTCTCTCCGCGGGAGGCGCTGCTGCTGACGCCGGGGACGCTGCTGGACCTGCTGACCCTGGAGCGTAAGCGCCGGGGCTGGAGAGACCAGGAGGAGGACGCGTAATGGCTACCAGGACGATCACGACGCGGATAGCGCTGGACGGGGAGAAGGCCTTTAAGGATCAGATGGCCCAGGTCAACGGGGAGCTGCGCAACCTCAAGAGCGAGATGACCCTGGTGGACGCCACCTTCAAGGGCCAGGCCAACACCACCGAGGCCCTGACGGCCAAGCACAAGGTGCTGCAGGGCAGCGTGGAGCAACAGAGGGAGAGGGTCCGGGCGCTGACGCAGGCCGTGGAGGACGCCACCCAGGCCTACGGCGACAACGACAAGCGGACGGACGGCTACCGCCAGAGTCTCAACCGGGCCAAGGCGGAGCTCATCAACCTCAACCGGGAGCTGGAGGACAACGAGCGGTACCTGGACGAGGCCCGCAAGAGCGCCGACGGCTGCGCCGAGTCCATCGATGAGTACGGTACGGCCGTCCGGGACGCCGACAGCAACAAGGACCCGCTGGGCAACCTCATGGCTGGCTTCGGCAATCTCAAGGGATTGCTGGCGGGCGGCGCCGTGGTGGGCGGCATCAAGGCGGTGGGAGACGCCATTATGAGCGTGGTGGAGGACACGGCGGAGTACCGCAAGATCATGGGTACGCTGGAGATCAGCTCCGAGCGGGCCGGGTACAGCGCCCAGCAGACGGCGGACATCTACCGGACGCTGCAGGGCGTGCTGGGCGACACCCAGACGGCGGCCACCACCACCGCCAATCTGCAGGCCATCGGCCTTGCCCAGGAGGACCTCGTCACGGTGACCAACGCCGCCATCGGCGCCTGGGCCACCTACGGCGACTCCATTCCCATCGACGGACTCAGCGAGAGTATCAACGAGACCATCCAGGCGGGCAAGGTGACGGGCACCTTTGCCGACGTCCTCAACTGGGCGGGCACCAGCGAGGACGATTTTAACGCCAAGCTGGAGGCTGCCAACGGCACCACGGAGCGGGCCAACATCGTGCTGCAGGAGCTCAAGTCCCAGGGGCTGGACCAGGCGGGCAAGGCCTGGCAGGACGCCAACGAGGACGTGGTGGCGCTCAACGAGGCCACGGAGCGCTGGGACGGCGCCATGGCGCAGCTGGGGGAGACCCTGACGCCAGCGGCGGCGGCGATCAAGAATTTCGGGGCGGATGCCATCCTCTGGCTGGCGGATCAGCTCCAGGCCGTCTTTGAGTGGTGGGAGCGGCTGGTGACGGTGATGAATAATCCGGAGAAGGGGCAGGTGGTAGGGATGGGCGCCGGAGCTGCCGGCACCGGACAGCGAGTGGGCGAGGGCCTGAGCCGCCAGCAGATCGGGGACGAGACCTGGCAGCGCAAGCGCCGGGGCGTCAACGGCACCTATGCCATGGGCCTAGACCGGGTGCCCTGGGACGGCTTTGTGGCGGAGCTCCACAAGGACGAGACGGTGCTTACCGCCAGCGAGGCCGCCGTCTGGCGGGAGCTGCAGCGGCGGGGCGGCCAGACCCAGCAGGGAGCCCTGACCGCCCAGGAGTACCGGGGCGGCCTTGCGGCTGCCGTCAACGCCATCAACTCCGGCCGGGACACCGGCACCGGGCAGGAGCTGCGGATCACCCTGGTGACCCGGGACGGCCGGGCCATGGCAGAGTGGCTCATCGACGATATCCGGCAGCTCAACAAGTCTAATCCCGAGGTGGTGAGTGATTTTTGAGAGCAACACAGCTTATCATCGGCAACCTGACGCTGCCTCACGTCTCCAACGACCGGTACAGCTGCTGGGCGGAGGAGCTCAAGGAGCAGAGGACGATGATCTCCGGGCGGATGGTGGAGGAGGTCCGTGGGATCGTGCAGCGGATCACCTGGAGCAGCGACTACCTGGACCCGGAGACCAAGGACGCCATCCTGGCGGCGCTGCGGGGCGGCAAGGCCCTCGCCGTCACCTATCTGCCGGACACCGGCGAGATGGCGGCCGGGACCTTCCTGGTGGAGAGCATCACGCCACCCACCTTCCTCTTCTCCGACGCCGACGGGACGCCGGTATGGCATGGGCTTGGCTTCGCCCTGCGGGAGGTGTCGCCCCATGCTTAAGGTGACGGACGGCTACCGGAAGGCCATCACGGCGGAGCGGCGGCGGATGCGCCTGCAGGCCATGCTGGATCTGGTATCCCCGGATATCGTATACGGGACGGTGAGCACGCCGGAGGCCATGACCTACAGCCGGACGGCGCAGCTCTACGACAAGGACATCCACGGACCTGCACGGTGCGTCACCCTGGAGCACAACCGCTGGGTACTGGACGGGAGCTGGGGGCTCTTCCCCGGCACGCTCCAGGAGGTGCCGGAGGAGACGGAGCTGGGCTTTGCCTCCCAGGCTATGAGCGGGGAGGACGGGAGCTTTGAGGCCGAGCAGGTCTTTCTCGTCAACTTCTCCGGCGTGGCCAGGCTGCAGACCGCCAGCGTCCACTTCTCGGAGATCTCCGGAGACGGCGTGGCAGCGGATTTCACCGTGGACATCCTGGACAGCGCCGGGGCGGTGCTGCACAGCGAGACCTACACCGGCAACGGGGAGCGCGTCGTGGCGCTGGAGGGCTTCGATGTGGCGAGCCCCACGGCCATCCGGCTCACGGTGACCCGCTGGACCCTGCCGGGGCGGCGGTGCCGGGTGATCGAGATCGTCCCAGGGCTCCTGGAGGAGTGGGGCAACGACGAGGTGGCGGGCCTGGACGTGACGCAGCAGGTGGACGTGAGCTGCTGCTCCCTGCCCTACGGCACGGCCATCCTCACCATCGACAACGCCAGCCGCCGCTTCGAGCCCCGCAACAAGGGCGGCGTCTTTGAGAGCATCGAGGAGCGGCAGGGCATTCCCATCCGGCTGGGGCCGGTGCTGCCGGACGGCAGCGTGGAGTTCAAGCAGCTTGGCATCTTCTACCAGTACTCCGGGGGCTGGCGGACCGGCGACAACGGCCTCACCATTGAGTGGACCCTGGTGGACATCCTGGGCCTTCTCAGCCGGCGGCCCTTCCTCGTGCCCGATTCGGGCACGCTGCCCGGCACCCTGGATGGGTGGATCGCCGCTTGCGTTGGGCAGCTGGGAGTCAACTTCTCCCGGCGCTACCGCATCCACGAGGGATACGGCGACAAGGCGGTGACGGCGGCGCTGGCCAGTATCCAGGGCCGGAGCTGCGGGGACATCCTCCGGATGGCCTGCATGGCGGCCGGGTGCTACCCCTTTGCCGACGCCGCCACCGGCGACCTGGCGGTGGAGCCCATGTGGGCCTCCGGCAACCGGGTGACCCTGGACAACCTGGGCGAGTACCCGGTGATGCGGGCCAACGATGACATCGCCTACGTGCAGATCAAGATCTACGGCGAGGGTGAGACCACCGTGGCCAAGTTCTCCGGCACCTCGGCGGCCTCCAACAATACCGTGGCCATCGACAACCCCTTTATCCACACGCGGGACCAGGCCCTGACGGCGGCCAGGGCCATCATCTCCACCTACGGCGGCAACCGCATCCAGCTCAGCGGCAGGGGAGACCCCGCCAGCGAGTGCGGCGACGTGGACAGCGTGCAGCTCAGCGAGAGCGCCGCCACCAGCGCAAGGCGGATCGAGCAGAAATTCACTTTCCGGGGGGGCGTGCTGGCGGACCTCCCCAGCGTGCTGCTGCAGGCGGACGGCACCCTGCTCTACAACCGGCGGGCGGTGCTCACCGGGGCCGGGCAGTGGACGGTGCCCGCGGGCGTCACCACGGTGCTGGCCATCCTGGTCTCCGGCGGCGACGCCGGGACGGACGGCACGGACGGCAGCTTTGACGGCGCCGGGACGGACGGCGCCGACGGCCTGGGCGGCAAGGTGCTGGCCCAGAGCCTCCCGGTCAACCCCGGGGCGGTGCTGGCCTACGCCTGCGGCTCCGGCGGGGCGGCGCCCGGTGGTCTGGGCACGGCTACCACCTTCTCCACGCTCTCCTCGGCCCGTGGGACCCGGTACAACGGCTACACGGACATCCGCAGCGGCGACGTCTACGGCCGGGACGGCGTGCGGCTCCCCCTGGACGGCAGCGGCGACGGCGGCATCCGGGGCCTGGGCGGCAACGCCGGCAAGCAGCACACGGTGCGGACCAAGCTCTACATCGGCGACGGCGATCCGGACACCGATGAGGACAAGGACAATTTTATCCCGTGGGATCAGACCGTCGTGGACATCCAGCCCGGCAAGGGCAGCAAGGGCGTCAGCGGCGGAGCGGGATGCGTGGTGCTCTGGTGGGAGGAGGATGCCACATGACCGCCGGGGATATCCTGGACTACGCCTACACCGGGGCGGCGCAGACGGTGGTACTGCCGCCGGGGCGCTACCGGCTGGAGTGCTGGGGCGCCCAGGGCGGATACCGCTCCAACGCCGCCTACGGCGGCAAGGGCGGCTACTCCGTCGGCGAGCTGACGCTCAGCGAGGAAACCACGCTCTACGTCCAGGTGGGCGGCAGCGGCAACACCGGCAAGACCTCCGGCGGCTACAACGGCGGCGGCAAGCGGAGCGCCTACAACGGCGGTGGCGGCGGCACGGATATCCGCGTTGGCAAGGACGACCTCTACGCCCGTGTCATCGTGGCGGGCGGCGGCGGATCGGACGGCGCATCCAGCAAGGCCGGTATGTACGGCGGCGGCGAGAGCGGCGGCACCAACACGGCCAACTACGGCACCGGCGGCGGAGGGGGCACCCAGACCGCCGGGGGATCGGGCGGCTCCGGCAACTCCGGCACCTTCGGCGCCGGCGGCGAGGGCCTTTCCCGCTCCAGCGGCTACGGCGGCGCCGGAGGCGGCGGCTGGTACGGCGGCGGAGGCGCTTACCCGGACAGCTCCGGCGATGACGACCGGGGCGGCGGTGGCGGCTCCGGCTTTGTCTGGACAGGCGCCAACGCCCCCACGGGCTATCTCCTGGGCAGCGAGTACCACCTGGCCAACGCCAGCACCACAGCGGGCAACGTCTCCTTCACGGGCCCCACGGGCACGGCGGAGACCGGCCACAGCGGCGACGGCTACGCCCGGATCACCGTCCTGGAGGTCTTCCCCCAGGGGCCGGAGACCCCCACGGGCTTCCGCCAGACCGCCAAGGACTACTTCTCCCTGGGCCTGGCCTGGGACGCGGCTGCGGACGCCACGGGCTATCGCCTCTACCGGGACGGGGCCCTGCTGGCCACCCTGACGGCCACCAGCTACACGGACAGCGCCGTGGAGCCGGGGGAGAGCTACGTTTACACCCTCATCGCCTACAACGCCGACGGCGAGAGCGACCCGGCGGAGTTGACGGCATCCACCCTAGCGGGCTTTGCTTTCCGGACCATTACTTTCTCAGACGCCGTTTTCTCCGTCAATCCTTGCGACATCAACGGCAAGACCGTCCTGTCCCTCTCGGCGGCGGAGACGGTGCTCATCCTGGAGCCGGAGACCTGGTACTCCGGCGATCTCTACAGCGGGGAGGTATAACCCATGGCCATTAAGACTGTGCAGGCCATCATCAACGGCCAGACGTACACGCTGGTCAAGAATGCGTCCACCGGCAAATATGAGGCCACTATCACGGCCCCTGGAAAGACCAGCTACAGCCAGAGCGGCGGCTACTACAACGTCACCGTCAAGGCCACCAACGACGCCGGGACCACCGGCACAGCGGACGGCTCCACCCTCACGGGGCTCCGCCTGGTGGTCCGGGAGCGGGTGGCGCCCGTCATCCGCATCCTCAGCCCCTCCAACGGGGCCTACGTCTCCAACAGCAAGCAGCCGGTGGTCTTCACCGTGGTGGACGAGGACGGCGGCTCCGGCGTGGACCTCACGAGCCTCGTCGTCAAGCAGGACGGCACGGCGGCGGCGGCCTCCGCCATCCGCTCCACGGCCATCACCAATGGCTACCAGGTGACGTACACCCCGGCCGCCGCCCTGACGGACGGCAGCCACACCGTCACCATCGACTGCAAGGATCACGACGGCAACTCCGCGGCGCAGCGCTCCACCACCTACACGGTGGATACCGTGCCGCCCACCCTCAACGTCACAAGCCCCACGGACGGCCTCATCACCAACTCGCAGACCCTCACCGTGGCGGGCACCACCAACGACGCAACCAGCAGCCCCGTGACCATCAAGATCGAGCTCAACGGCGTGGACCAGGGCGCTGTCACCGTGGGCACCGGCGGGGCGTGGTCCAAGGGCATCACGCTCGCCAGCGGGGCCAACACCATCAAGGTGACGGCCACGGACGCCGCCGGCAAGACCTCCGCCGTCACCCGGACGGTGACCCTGGACACCTCCGTGCCCCAGATCACGGCGGCCACCATCACTCCCAACCCGGTTGACGCCGGGGCGACGATGGTGATCTCCGTCACTATCACATGAGCACCCGGGCGCTGAGCGTATCCCTCCCCAGCGAGGTGATCTACGTCTCCGGCACCGTCAACGGGACGGCCTACACCTGGACCCGGATGGACGACGCCTGGCAGGCCACGGTGGAGCGGGCGGCGGACGAGCGATACCGGGTCTCCCTGACGGCGGTCAACTCGCTGGGGACCTCCGCCAGCTACGATCTCACCCTCTACTACGGCCTGCAGGGGCTCATCACGGACCGGACGGCGGCGGATGTACGCCGGGTCAAGGCGCTGGCTGCCAAGGGCTGGGCGGGCATGACGGCGGCGGAGCGCACCGAGTGGCTGGGCGAGATGCGGGGCGCCTACAACGCCAGCGACCTCAACCGGGTGGGGAGCGCCGTGGACTACGTTGCCAAGCGGCTCCGGAGCTGCGGCATCTCCGTCTCCGTGACCCCCCGGATGGACTGGCAGGAGACGGACATCCCCACCAGGGCCGAGATGGCGGCGTATCTGGCGGACATCGCCGCCCTGCGGGCGGCCCTGCCGCTGCGGGACGGCACGCCCCCGGCCCCTGGGGACATGCTGGGCCTCAGCTGGGAGGAGGCCAACGCCATCGAGAGCATCCTCCTGGCGGTGGATGAGACAGTCACCCGGATGAGCCAGGCGTGGTTTTTCTCCGGCGACCTGTACGCCGGAGAGGTATGAAAGGAGCGAGCGAATGAAGGATAGAGTACCCCTGTACCCGGGGCGGGTGAAGCTCACGCCCGTGGCCGGGCAGGCCAACACCTATGACATGAGCCGGGCGGACAGCCCCCAGCAGGAGGGCACGCCCCTCAACAAGGCCACCCTCCTCAGCGACGAGACGGCGGCCCTCATCTGGCCGGACGCAAGCACCCGGCCCGCAGACCCCACCGTGGACGACGCTCTGGCAGCGCTGCCCCACAAGCGCAAGGTGGCCAAGACCGTTATCATCACGGAGACCCAGGACTGGACCGTTCCGGCGCATGCGGGAGAGCTAGACGTCATGGTCTTCGGCGGCGGCGGAGGCGGTGGAGTCGCCTATGAATATAACGGATATGCCGATGGAGCTGGAGGCGGCGGCGGCCACATGGCCCACGACACTTTTGATATCCCGGAGGGCACCAAGATCGCAGTTACAATCGGAGCGGGAGGAGCAGGAGGTGCTTCCGCTTCCAGTCAAGTAGGAAAAAACGGAGGTACGACGTCCTTTGGCTCTTACATTTCAGCAGCCGGTGGTTCCGGCGGTAATGGTCATGCAGCCGGTGGCGACGGTGGTTCCGGCGGCGGTGGCGGCGGCTCCTATCGGTACGGTGGAAAAGGCGGAGATGGCAGCTATGGTGGTGGCGGCGGTGGATGCCCTAGTGGTAATGAGGGTGATGGTGGAAACGGTGGCAACGGAGGAACTTATGGCGGAGGAGGCGGCGGAGCTTACGGCTATAATGCAACTCCTGGAACCGGAGGTACCGGAGGAACTTATGGAGGTAATGGCGGTAATGCCTCCTCAAGTTATTCCGTTGCGGGTAGCCCCGGTAGCGCAGGTACAAACACATCCGCAATGACGAATCTTGACTTTACCGGTGAAGGTCTTGGCGGAGCTGGAGGTGCTGCATCTACGTCTGGCAGTAGCGGTTCAGGTAATAACGGCGGTGGTGGCGGTGGCTACGGTGGCAATGGCGGCGATGCTAATGACTACGGTGGAGCAGGTGGCGGTGGCTACGGTGGCAACGGCGGTAACGGCAATGGAGGTGGCGGTGGCTACGGCGGCAACGGCGGCACAGGCAACGGCGGCGGCGGCGGTGGCGGCGGCTATGGCGCTGGAGGTAATGGAGGTAACGGCGCCAAAAGTGGGGTATCGGCTACCGCTGGAGGACTTGCCGCTGGTGGCGGTGGCGGTGTCTCTTTTTCTGGAGGTTCTACCGGAAATAGCCCGGCGGCTGGTGGTCCTGGCGTCTGCATCATTAAATATTACACTTACGAGGTGGGAGCATGAAGGTATTTCAGATCATCGGCGGCTGGTGCCATTGGGACGCCACGGCCCAGTTCCCCAGCGTGGCCTCCACCGTGGGGCGCTTTCCGCCCTCGGACTTCTTTGTGGAGGCCCCGGACAAGGTCTTCGAGGGCTGGGGCTACGACCCGGAGCAGGAGGGCGACGCCCGCTTCCTCCAGCCCGAGCCCCCGGATGGCTGGCTCTATGACGCCGGCACCGGGACCTTTTACCCGGAGGGGGACATCGCCCCCTCCCAGCAGCCCACGGACGCCCAGCGCCTGGCGGCGCTGGAGGCGGAGAATAAGGAGCTCAGGGCCAAGCTGGCCGCCGCTGTGGAGAGCGGGGCCATGCTGGAGGACTGCATCGTTGAGATGGCAGGCGTGGTCTACGCCTGAGAGAGAGGAGTGAGAGCATGGCAAGACTTTTCGCAATCCGGGTGGCCGAGGGCCGCACGCAGTGGGCCCAGGTGCCCCCCAAGCTCCGCCAGGCCGTGGCGGACATCCTGGTGGGCGAGCTGGGCCTCCTGGGCCTGGTCCCCGCCGAGTACGGCGGCATCGCCTGAGGAGGTGACCCATGGACGAGCACGACTACAGCGCAGCCATTGCGGAGCTGACCCAGCGGGGCAAGAACAATACCCACCGGCTGGACAAGCTGGAGCAGCGCCAGGACGCCTTGGACAAGCTGGTGACCTCGGTGGAGGTCCTGGCCACCCGGCAGGAGAGTGTCGAGGGCGACGTCAAGGAGATTAAGGAGGATGTCAAGGGCCTTGCGGCCCGGCCCGGCAAGCGCTGGGACAGTATCGTAAGCACGCTGCTGGCGGCTCTGGCGGGGGCCTTCGCCGCCTGGCTCATCAGCGGCGGGATTTAAGAGAGGAGTATGACTATGAGTAAGGTAACCGACACCATCAACGCCTACGCCCAGGGGGAGCTGACCCTGGAGGAGTGCAACGCCAAGCTGCGGGAGCTGGGCCACCCCGTGATGCTGGACCCGGACCGCCCCAAGCTGACGCCTGAGATGATCGAGGCGGGCTGGGGCCTGCTGGATACCGGCACCGGCACCCTGGACCCCGTGCAGGTCCGGGACAACGAGCTGGTGGACTGCGACTGTGGCGAGATGCCCGCCTTTGTCTGCCTCCGTGGCAGCTGGTACGAGGTCAAGGGCCGCAAGGTCATCCGGGACTGACCCGGAGAAAGGAGCGCACTATGGATATCAACGCTATGGGCATTACCGGCGTGGCGGCCATCACCGTCATCTGTCTGCTGATCGGGCAGGCCGTCAAGGCCAGTGCCGTGGACAGCAAGTGGATCCCCATCATCTGCGGCGTCTGCGGCCTGATCCTCGGCATCGCCGCCATGTACATCATGCCGGACTTCCCGGCCACCGACTACATCACGGCGGCGGCCATCGGCATCGTCTCCGGCCTCGCCGCCACCGGCGCCAACCAGGCCATGAGGCAGCTTAATGAGTAACCCCTGCGCCGTCACCGTGCCGCTCTCCTGGATCGCCCGCATCCAGGTGTACGTCAACACCCGGCGGCGGACGCTCGCCCAGATCATGCGGGAGACGGGGGCGGACTACGGCCTCAACGGCACCCTCTACAACATGCGCACCCTGGCCGTCAACTGCCACCTCAAGGCGGACGGCAAGGTCCTGGCGGCACCCGCCTACACCGTGGCGGGCTACGCCTGGGACCAGGGGCCGGACATCCGCATGGACGTGCTGCCGGACAGCGCCCGCAACTACATCGCCTGCACTCCCCTGATCGTCAGCGGCAAGGCCCTTAGCAAGCTCACCTACGATCCCGGCCAGGGCGGCAAGCGGGGCAGGAGCGCCATGGGCATCAAGGGCGACCGGCTGGCCCTCTACTGCTCCCGGGACGGCTCCGCTGCCGCCCGGACGCCGGAGGCTCTGCGGGACGACCTGGCCCGGGCAGGCTGGACCAGCGCCGTGATGCTGGACAGCGGCGGCAGCAGCCAGTGCGACTTCCAGGGCCAGCGCATTGCCAGCTCCCGGAGGGTACAGCACTATATCCTGGTATACCTCAACGATAACGAGCCGGAGGGAGGCAAGCCTATGGTAGAGATCAACGCATACAGCAAGGCCCGGGACGGCGGCAAGAAGCTGTCCACCAATTTCAAGGTTTCCGAGTTCGCCTGCAGCGACGGATCCGATGCCGTCCTGGTGGCGCCCCGGCTGGTGATGGTGCTGCAGAGCATCCGGAGCCACTTCGGGGCCCCGGTGACCATCCACAGCGCCTACCGGACGCCGCAGTACAACACCAAGGTCGGCGGCGTAGCCCATTCTCAGCACTGCTACGGCACGGCGGCGGACATCGTGGTCCGTGGCAAGACCCCGGCCCAGGTGGCCGCCTACGCTCGGGAGATCATGCCCGACTGGGGCGGCGTGGGCATCTACGCCAAGAAGGGCTTTTGCCACGTGGATGTGAGAGAGGCCCGCGCCGACTGGACGGGCTAACAATTTGAGAGGAGGCAAGCCAGATGATGGCGACATCCGCACGGCCGCGCCGTGTCCTGCAAGTCCGGCGATCACATGGACGCACAGCACCGGGAGATCAGAGCGCTGCTCTCCGGTATGGCCCCACGCCGGGCCACGGAGGCGGTCCGTGCGGCGGGCTTGCCGCCGGACGAGGAGACCTGCATCGTTGAGGTGGACGTCCTGGGCCGCAGCTGCCTGCAGACTGCCGCCCGGCTCAACCTCAGCGTAGATGGGCTCTATAAGCTCCGCCGGAGGGCCTATGCCCACCTGGCAGATGACATCAGGGGATAAGAGGAGGCCGTGCCCAATTTGGGCACGGCCTTTTCTGCATTATTTTAGGGCTTCTTTTCCGGCTTCCGCTCCGGGAACTCCTGATAATACCACTCCAGAAACTTCCCGTGGATATGCTTCTCCGCCTCCTTCCGGATGGCGACGGCGACCTCCTTCTCCCGGCTCGATCCAAGGTAGTAGCGGTGTTTCTGGAAACGAATCTCCGCTTTCCACAGGCGAACAGATCGATCATACGAGACGCCGACGGCCCCGCTCGTATTATTCCTGCGTGGCGACTGCATAAGCCCCCTCACGTCGGTCCCGTCGATGTAGTCCAGCTCTCTCTTTTCCCTGGCGGGGCGAAACGAGTCCTGGTGGACCTCGGAGGAAAGACAGCCGCAGCTCTTTGTGTTCCCCTTGCGCAGATGGATGGAGGCGACGTAGGCGGTATTTCCGCAGTCGCAGAGGCACTCCCAGATGACGCTGTGGCCCATGTGGCGGTCCGTCCGGCGCAGCACCGTGAGCCGCCCGAAACGCTGCCCGGACAGGTCCAGCAGGTTTGTGCCGGTCCGGGCGCAGCCGCAGCTCTTGGTGTTCCCGTTTGCCAGGTGGTTCGAGGTGACATAGGTTGTATTCCCGCAGTCACAACGGCACTCCCAGACGACCCGGTTTGAGACGCGTCGGTCCGTCTTGGCGACAACGGTCAGCCTGCCGTAGCGCTGGCCGGGCTCGATGCGGTGGACCACTCTTTTCTTTTGATCCATCGCTTACGCCTCCGGCCGGTGGTAGAAGCCTGTGACCTGGGCCAGCAGGAGACGGACGTAATCCGGGCACTGGCTGTCGCCCCGCTCCCAATTCTCCACGGAGCGGTACGGGATCAGGTAGCGGAGGGCGAAGGCCGTCCTAGTAAGCCCGGTGTGCGCCCGAAGGTCCCGGATGGTGACGTGGGCCACGTCCCAGAGGGCGCCAAGATCACTGATCCGCTGGGAGGGAATCTCGGCGTCCTCGGCGTCTCCCCATTCGGAGGAAAGGGCCCAGTCGGAGATATACTCATCCCGATCATCCGTCTTTAGCGCAGCGCTGAAAAGCGCGCTGAATTTATCGTCCATATCTCTCAGTCAAAAATCCCGGATCTCGTCCACGCAGATGGGGTCGCCCTCGTCGTCGATCACGGCGATGTAAGCGTCCTCGGACCCTTCGGCGCGGTACTTCTTGGCCATCTCGATGGCCTCGTCCATGTTGTTGCTGCCGGTGCCCCAATCAGTATCGTCGTTGTCCAGCATAACCGCATACCACATAGTGTTCTTCATCTTTCTATCCTCCTGGGCTGTGCCCCTCTTGATTACATTTCTTATTATACCCCAATTTGGGGTATTGTCAATAGAAAATACCCCAAATTGGGGTATTTTTTGAGGTTTGTAGAGCTGCACAAAACCGGCGGCGGCTTTTGTGCGCTTTGCCATCCCCGCAGAATGCGGGCAGAATCCGGGCAGTTTGACTGCCCGGATTTTTTGTACCATAAGGGCAGACAAGGAGGTGCGCTATGGATCAGCAATTTGCAATCGCAGGATATACGGGCTCCAGCTGCCTGATGTGCGCCATTGACGGCGCGGACATCTGGCAGGTGGACTATTTTGGCAACCGTCAGCAGTTCATCGGCAAGACCACGGCAGCCTATACGGAGCTGGAGGGCACCACTCAGCAGTACTATGACAAACTGGTGGAGCTGGGCGTCATCACCCCTCCCAAGACGCAGGAGGAGCTGATGGGTGAGATGCAGTCGGCCATGAGCGACATGG
>ERZ1034915.217-NODE-217-length-39582-cov-26.481797_pt1 | contig 39582 bp, 46 predicted proteins | sample MGYA00520592_ERZ1034915 | MGnify/ENA primary metagenome ERZ1034915 (study PRJEB33766, sample SAMN09781787) | gut metagenome | biome: gut microbiome | host: Homo sapiens | place: Madagascar | study: EMG produced TPA metagenomics assembly of the PRJNA485056 data... | reverse complement strand
ACCTTATGAAGTTTTTTATGGGATAAATGTGCACTTAATTTGACAATTCGCCATATTAAAAAAACGTCTTAACTAAAATCAATTTCATGTCATTATTGCCACAACTTGATTTTAGGACTATTTGCGAGTGAAACGAGCAACAAAAAAAGATACTTTCACCACGGCAGAAAGTATCAGAAAATGAGTTTATTTCTAGTTGAGTCTTGATGAAAAATCAAGATTTATTTTTCTTATGACTAAGTGAACTGTATTTTGAAATAGCTATTAAGGTCGTTAGTGTGATAACAACATCCATAACTAAAGTAGGGTAAGCTTTGATGGTGAAATCGTAAAAAGACTACAGTAGCATATTTTCAACAGTAACCCAGCGCAGCCATTGAACTTTGCTAGTCATAAAGGTGATGATGGTATAAGACACAGATGAAATCAAGGGAAGAAAGCCAATCAAACCAAGGTTGTTAAAGTAAGTTCCTGCAGAAACTTGGATAATCACTAAAATAACGGTTGTGTAGATGGAATCCCAGTGTTTAATCATTAACGTGTTATGAATAATAGACACGCTAATCGAAATAGCGCCAGTGTAACCACCGAGTAAAAAATTAGCAATCATCGTAAAGAAATAATCCGATAATTGCCAAGTTAACATAGTTTTTTCGTTTTAGCAAATGATGAAATGGCTAAGCAAGTTGCACCAATTGCCGAGAAGATAAATCCAATTGAGATCATTAATAGCTATAATAAGTATAAGTACCATCATTTGTAACTGATGTAGGAGTGCGAGAGGTGTTATTTGGGTCAACAGTAGACTCAGTTGTGTCGTCAGAAGATGTAGCAGTATTTGTAGTTGTAGTTGCTGTATTGGCAGCAGCAATAGCGTTAGAAACAGCGTCAAGACGTGCTTGAAGTTGATCTTTAGTAGCTTGGTTAGTTAGCACATCAATCGCAGCTTGAGCAGCAGTGACATTGTCGCTAGTTTGATTGTCTTCAGCAGTTTTGACAGCATTTTCAGCATTTGTTTGATTTGTTACTTCAGCAGAAACAGCATCTAGTTGAGACTGGAAATCTGTTTTCTTAGCTTCATCAGAGATTTTGTTGATAGCCGCTTGTGCATTTGTCACAGCTTCAGCAGACGGATTAGCTTGAGCAGCAGATAATAATTCTTGGGCTTTAGCTTCTAGGTCAGCTTGACTAAAAGAGGAAGAACTGATTGAGCTTTTTGGTTGTGAACTTGACGTATTAGTCTTTGTATTACCAAAGAAAAGGTAAATACCACCAGCAAAGGCAATTAAAATGATACTTAGAATAAAATAAGTAACTTCACTTTTTGAGGCTTTCATGAAAACTCCTTCTATAATAAAATAAATGCGATGTGACAAAGAAGTTGTTATCACATTTTTTGATAATAAACGTATTTAGTAGCATTCTGTGGCAAGCACAGCGCCCTTAACTATTATAACATATAAATGACAGCGCATTAATTTTTTTCTAAAAACCTCCCTCAAATTTTAGTCTTTTTATCATTTATGTTTAGAAATAGCTACTAAAAAGGGGAAAATGACCGCTTATCTTAAAAGAGTAGCATTTTTCAGTTAGTTATCAATTTAGAAAAAGCTTAAAAAACACTTGTTTGTTTTCTTTGAATACATTAAAATGGAAACATCGGGTTTTTCCGGTAAAATTATAATATTTGAGGATAAGACTGTGTCAGTAAATTGGCAAGAAATTGCTTTTGGTTTTTTTGGAGGTCTAGGACTCTTTCTCTTCAGTATTAAATATATGGGAGACGGTCTACAACAGGCTGCAGGAGACAGACTTCGTTTTTATATCGACAAATATACGAGTAATCCTTTTTTAGGAATTCTTGTTGGTTTAGCCATGTCAGCCCTAATCCAATCAAGTTCAGGGGTAACAGTTATCATTGTTGGCCTTGTGTCAGCAGGACTTTTAACCTTGCAACAAGCGATTGGTATTGTCATGGGAGCCAATATCGGGACGACTGTAACGTCCTTTCTGATTGGTTTTAATTTAGGTGACTATGCACTCCCAATGATTTTTATTGGTGCTGCTTTGTTATTCTTCACGTCAAACCGACGTTTGAATAATATCGGACGTATCATCTTTGGTGTAGGAGGAATTTTCTTCTCGCTTAATATCATGGGTGATGCTATGGGACCATTAAAAACTGTTCCAGCCTTTCAGGATTATTTAGCAACCTTAGGTGACAAACCGATTATGGGTGTTTTGATTGGGACTGGCTTGACCATGCTTATCCAATCATCAGCTGCCATCATTGGTATTTTACAAGGGTTATACGCAGGTCATTTACTTGATCTTCAAGGCTCAATTCCTATTCTTTTAGGAAGTAATATCGGTACTTGTATCACAGCCGTGTTAGCAGCGATTGGTTCAAATATCGCAGCCAAACGTGTGGCTGGAGCTCACGTTCTCTTCAACGTTGTCGGAACAGTGCTCTTTATGATTCTTTTGGTACCATTTACTAACTTGATGCAATGGATGGAAGTTCACTTTAAATTGACACCAGCCATGACGGTTGCCTTTGCCCATGGAACATTTAACATTACAAATACCATCTTGCTCTTCCCATTCATTGGAACATTGGCATTTGTTGTGACAAAATTAATTCCTGGTGAAGATGAAGCTGCTAAATACAAAGCTGTTTACCTTGATAAGATTATTCTAAAACAAGCGCCAGCTATTGCCCTTGGTAATGCTAAAAAAGAATTGATTCACTTGGGTGCCTTTGCCACACAAGCCTTTGAAGCAGCATTCTTGTTTGTTGAAACATGTAATGAAAAATACGCTGATAAGACACAAAAATTTGAAGATACTATCAATAATGTCGATGAAGAATTGACTAAATATTTGATTGATCTTTCAAGTGAACAATTGAATCGACACGAAAGTGAAATTTTATCAAGTATCTTAGATTCATCACGTGACTTGGAACGTATCGGTGACCACAGTATCAGTTTGGTTCACTTGATGGAGCACAATATTTCAAAAGATATTACTTTCTCACCAGCTTCCGTTCAAGAAATTGATCAACTTTACCATGAAACACATCGCATGATTTTGGATTCATTGAAAGTTGTTATCGATAACGACCTACCTTTGGCAAATGAGTTGGTAGATCGTCATAAAGATATCGCTCATTTGGAACGCCGCATCCGTAAGAACCATATCAAACGCATGAACAACGGTGAATGTACACCACTTGCAGGGGTTAACTTCATCGATCTGATTACGCCATGTACACGTATCACAGATCACGCTCTAAACTTGGTCGAAAAAGTACTTGAAAATCAAATTTAATCATACATTTAACATTTAACACCTTTGAACCTTTGCTGGTTTGAAGGTGTTTTTTGTCGTTTTTATTAGATAAGCACTTGACTTGGAGTTTAGTCTAAGGTGTAGGATGGTGCTATCAAGAGATGATAAAGAGATTGATTTGAAAACACTTATTAAGAATCAGACTTACGACGAGGAGCGAACTTTATATGCTAGCTCCGATATTTTAGTGGATACTTGTCAATTTACGGGACCAGCAGGTGGTGAAAGTGCCTTAAAAGGAAGTAAGAATATCGAAGTAAGAGACTTTTATTTTAATTTACGCTATCCATTTTGGCATGACAAAGGATTGGTGATAACTGACTCAGAAATGACGGAAAATTGTAGAGCTGCTCTCTGGTATTCAGACAATATTAGGATTAGTTATTCGAAACTACACGGGATTAAGGCTTTACGCGAATATTCAAATGTTGCCATTTCTGACAGTGAGATTATCTAACCTGAATTTGGTTGGTCGGTGAAAGATATTGCGATGACGGATACTGTTGTCACTAGCGAGTATTTTATGTTGCATTCGGATAGACTTCATTTTCATCAAGTAACTTTGAATGGAAAATATTCTTTTCAGTACATTTCTGATTCTATTTTTGAGGATTGTGAGTTTAATACCAAAGATGCTTTTTGGCATGCTAAAAATGTTGTCGTTAAAAATAGTATTGTTAAAGGTGAATATCTCGCTTGGTATAGCGAAAATGTGACCTTTGAAAATTGTACCATCATTGGAACGCAACCTTTTTGTTATTGTAAAAACCTAACATTGATTAATTGTAAAATGCTTGATGCAGATTTAGCTTTTGAAAAGTTAGAAGTTACAGCCGGTATCACAACACCAGTGATTAGTATCAAAAATCCTTTAAGTGGAGTGATTACAGTTTCTGATCTTGGTGAGTTGATAATGGATGATGCTACGGCTAAAGGAAAAGTTATTATCTGTAATCAATAGAAAGGTCTGTTAATAAAAATTGGTCTAATTTTGGTATATACCATTTACAAAAAAGCGCTTTTATTTTATAATATAAGCATGGAGGCGATTCAAATGACAAAATATATCAAAGCAGATGAATTTTACTATCCTTACCATGTTAAAGGTGCAGGTTACCTTGCTATCGAAGGTGACTCTTTTGGCGATTGGCAAGCAGAAGCACCGCATGATGCAGACATTATAGATTATACAGGTTTTAGTGTGGCACCTGGTTTAGTAGACACACATATCCATGGTTTTGCTGGTGTTGATGTCATGGACAATCATCAAGAGGTTTTTGAGACAATGAGTAAGGCTCTTTTGGGAGCTGGTGTCACAAGTTTTTTACCAACAGCTTTGACGGCATCATTTGAGATCTTGGATGATATTTGTCGTACGGCAGCTGATTTTGCTGGTAAAGAAAGCGGTGCGCGGATCCAAGGACTTTTCTTTGAAGGACCTTATTTTACAGAAAAATACAAAGGGGCTCAAAACCCGTCTTATATGAAAAATCCTTCAACAGCTGAACTTGATCAATGGCTTAAAAGTTCAAAAGGATTATTGAAAAAAATTGCTTTAGCACCTGAACGAGACGAAGTCGAAGACTTTATTGATTATGCGACTCGTAAAAATGTGATTGTAGCTCTTGGACATTCAGATGCTACTTACCAGCAAGCAGCGCAAGCAGTCGAAGCAGGGGCTTCTGTTTGGGTTCATGCTTATAATGGTATGCGTGGTCTTAATCATCGTGAGCCAGGTATGGTCGGTGCAGTTTATGAACTACCAAATACCTATGCTGAGTTGATTTGTGATGGGCATCATGTGCATCCATCAGCATGTGATATTTTGATGCATCAAAAAGACCACGAACATGTTGTCCTGATTACGGATTGCATGAGTGCTGGTGGTCTTGAAGATGGCGATTATATGCTTGGAGAATTTCCTGTTATCGTTGAAAAAGGAACAGCACGTTTGAAATCAAATGGCGCTCTAGCAGGTTCTATTCTTCAGTTGAAGGATGCTGTTAAAAATGTAGTCAATTGGGGAATCGCCTCAAAAGCGCAAGCCATTAGTATGGCAAGTCTCACAGCAGCAATTTCTGTTGGGATTGACGATAGATGCGGTCAAATCAAAAAAGGTTACAAAGCTGATTTTATCGTTCTAGACAAGGACCTTGACTTACGAGCAACATATCTAGGCGGACAAGAAGCCTGGAAAGCGTAATAGACTAAAAGTTGAATTTACAGTAGTAGATTCAGCTTTTTTGATATTTACTAGACACTCAATTACATTTGTGCTAAAATAGCTGGTAAAGAGAGAAATCCTCATGGTGTTTCTTAGCGAGTCCGAGGTGGTGGAAGTCGGATGAAACTGAAATGAGTTGCTGGCGCTTTCACTTAGCTAGGCTAAGTTAAAATCAAATAAATGAAGTAATAAAATAGGGTGGAACCGCGTTTTAACGCCCCTTATGAGGTATCATATAGGTGTGTTGGCGGTTTTTTATATTGTAAAAAAGCTGATTTCCTTAGATACTTCGCAAAAACTAAGTTAACAAAATAAGGAGTAGATGTATGTCTAAAAAATTGACTTTTCAAGAAATTATTTTGACTTTGCAACAATTTTGGAACGACCAAGGTTGTATGTTAATGCAAGCTTACGATAATGAAAAAGGTGCTGGTACAATGAGCCCTTACACATTCCTTCGTGCCATCGGTCCAGAACCATGGAATGCAGCTTATGTAGAACCATCACGTCGTCCTGCAGATGGTCGTTACGGTGAAAACCCTAACCGTCTTTATCAACACCACCAATTCCAAGTTGTTATGAAACCATCTCCATCTAACATTCAAGAACTTTACCTTGAATCATTGGAACGTTTGGGAATCAACACTTTGGAACACGACATCCGTTTCGTTGAAGATAACTGGGAAAATCCATCAACTGGTTCAGCTGGTCTTGGATGGGAAGTTTGGCTTGACGGTATGGAAATCACTCAATTTACTTACTTCCAACAAGTTGGTGGTTTGCAAACTGGTCCTGTAACTTCAGAAGTTACTTATGGTCTTGAACGTTTGGCATCATATATCCAAGAAGTAGATTCAGTTTATGATATCGAATGGGCTCCAGGTGTTAAATATGGTGAAATCTTCCTTCAACCAGAATTTGAACACTCAAAATACTCATTTGAAATTTCTAACCAAGACATGCTTCTTGAAAACTTTGAAAAATTTGAAACAGAAGCTAAACGTTGCTTGGAAGAAAACTTAGTTCACCCAGCTTACGATTACGTTTTGAAATGTTCACACACATTCAACTTGCTTGATGCGCGTGGAGCTGTTTCTGTAACAGAACGTGCTGGTTACATCGCTCGTATCCGTAACTTGGCTCGTGTCGTTGCTAAAACATTTGTTGCGGAACGTAAACGTCTTGGTTACCCATTGCTTGATGAAGCAACACGTGAAAAACTTTTGAAGGAGGATGCTGAATAATGGCTAAAAATTTACTTGTAGAACTTGGTTTAGAAGAATTACCAGCTTATGTTGTTACTCCAAGTGAAAAACAACTTGGCGACCGCATGGCAGCATTTTTAAAAGAAAAACGTTTGGCTTTTGAAGGCATTCAAACCTTCTCAACACCACGTCGTTTGGCTGTTCGTGTTCTTGGTCTTGCAGATACTCAAACTGATTTAATAGAAGACTTCAAAGGTCCTTCTAAAAAAATTGCTTTGGATGCTGATGGTAACTTTACAAAAGCTGCTCAAGGTTTTGTTCGTGGTAAAGGTTTGACAACTGATGACATCGAATTCCGAGAAGTTAAAGGTGAAGAATATGTCTACGTTACAAAACACGAAGCAGGAAAAGCTGCTAAAGAAGTCCTTGTTGGCATTCCAGAAATTTTGTCAGCTATGACTTTCCCAGTAAACATGCACTGGGCAAACAACACATTCGAATACATCCGTCCAGTTCACACATTGACTGTACTTCTTGATGACGAAGCACTTGACCTTGACTTTTTGGATATCCACTCGGGTCGTGTGAGCCGTGGTCACCGTTTTCTTGGTCACGAAACAGAAATTGTAACTGCTGATTCATACGAAGAAGATTTGCGTAAAGTTTTTGTTATCGCTGACGCAAAAGAACGTCAAGACATGATTGTTAACCAAATCAAAGCTATCGAAAAAGCTCAAAACGTTCGCGTTGAAATCGATGACGAATTGCTTAATGAAGTGCTTAACTTGGTTGAATACCCGACTGCTTTCATGGGAAGCTTCGATACTAAATACCTTGAAGTTCCAGAAGAAGTGCTTGTGACATCAATGAAAAACCACCAACGTTACTTCGTTGTTCGTGACCTTGATGGTAATTTGATGCCAAACTTCATCTCAGTTCGTAACGGTAATGAAAACCACATCGAAAACGTTATTAAAGGTAACGAAAAAGTTCTTGTTGCTCGTTTGGAAGATGGTGAATTCTTCTGGCGTGAAGACCAAAAACTTAAAATCGCTGACCTTGTAGCTAAGCTTGATAACGTAACATTCCACGAAAAAATTGGTTCACTTTCAGAACACATGAAACGTAGCAAGGTGATTGCTGCTTACCTTGCTGAAAAAGCTGGCGCTTCTGCAGAAGAAAGCAAAGCACTTGCACGCGCTGCTGAAATCTACAAATTTGACCTATTGACTGGTATGGTTGGTGAATTTGACGAATTGCAAGGTATTATGGGTGAAAAATATGCTCTTCTTGCTGGTGAAGATGCCGCAGTAGCAGCAGCTATTCGCGAACACTACCTTCCAAACTCAGCTGATGGTGACCTTCCAGAAACTAAAGTTGGTGCACTTTTGGCACTTGCTGATAAATTGGATACTATCTTGTCATTCTTCTCAGTTGGTTTGATTCCATCAGGTTCAAACGACCCATACGCTCTTCGTCGTGCGACAGCTGGTGTGGTTCGTATCATGGATGCCTTTGGCTTGAAAATTCCAATGGATGAATTGGTTGACAACCTTTATGCTTTGTCATTTGATAGTTTGACTTACGAACACAAAGCAGAAGTGATGGACTTCACTCGTGCACGTGTTGAAAAAATGATGAACAAATCAGTTTCTAAAGACATTAAAGAAGCTGTTCTTGCTGGTTCAAACTTTGTTGTGGCTGAAATGCTTGAAGCTGCTGACGCTCTTGTTGAAGCAAGCAAAGCAGAAGGTTACAAAGCCGCTGTTGAAAGTCTTTCACGTGTCTTCAACCTTGCTGAAAAAGCACAAGCAGGTGTAGCAGTTGATGCTAATTTGTTTGAAAATGATGAAGAAAAATCTTTGGCACAAGCCGCAGCTGACTTAAACTTGGCTGGTTCTGCTAGCGATAAATTGGCACAATTGTTTGCTCTAAGTTCAGTTATCGACAAATTCTTTGACAATACAATGGTTATGGTAGATAATGAAGCTGTTAAAAATAACCGCTTAGCTATTCTTACTGAATTGACAGCAAAAGCAAGCAGCGTTGCCGCATTTAACAAATTGAATACCAAATAAGCCTAAGAAATCTACTCTTTGAGTAGATTTCTGGTGTATATCAGACCTCTTAGTTTAGAGGTTTTGGTAAATTATAGAAAGGAAATAACGTTTAAACATAATTTAGACGTTAGGTGAGTTTTAGTCATGAATGAAAAAAAGATTCAACGCATTAATGAACTTGCACGCAAGAAAAAAACAGTTGGTTTGACTGGTCCTGAAAAAGTTGAACAAGCTAAATTGCGTAAAGAGTATATTGACGGTTACCGTCATTCATTTCTTCACCACATCGCTGGTATTAAAATCGTCGATGAAGATGGAAATGATGTGACACCAGAAAAACTTCGTCAATTACAACGTGAACGTGGTTTGCACGGTCGTAGTCTTGACGATCCAAATTCATAAGAAAATCGCTCAGCTATGTTTAGCTGGGCTTTTTTAGAAATTACTTACAAGAAAGCAAATGACAATTTAATTTAAAAAGTCAAGTATTTTATGTTATAATAGAATCCGAACAATAATACTTTAAGTCCTTAAAAACAGAAAGGTTTCACTCATGACATTTGATGCTATTGATCAGTTGGCAGTAAACACTGTCCGTACGCTCTCAATTGATGCCATTCAGGCAGCCAATTCAGGTCACCCAGGCCTTCCAATGGGAGCTGCACCTATGGCTTATGTTCTTTGGAATCATGTAATGAATGTTAATCCAAAGACAAGTCGTTCTTGGTCTAACCGCGACCGTTTCGTATTGTCTGCAGGTCACGGTTCTGCTCTTTTGTATAGCCTACTTCACTTATCAGGCTACGATGTAACAATCGATGACTTGAAGAACTTCCGTCAATGGGGTTCAAAAACACCGGGTCACCCAGAAGTTAACCACACTGATGGTGTAGAAGCAACTACAGGACCTCTTGGTCAAGGTATCGCTAACGCTGTTGGTATGGCAATGGCAGAAGCTCACTTAGCTGCTAAATTTAACAAACCTGGTTTTGATATTGTAGACCACTACACTTATGCTTTGCATGGTGATGGATGCTTGATGGAAGGTGTCAGCCAAGAAGCTGCTAGTCTTGCAGGTCACTTAAAACTTGGTAAATTAGTCCTTCTTTATGATTCAAACGACATCTCACTTGATGGTCCAACATCAAAAGCCTTTACAGAAGACATTAAAGGTAAATTCGAAGCTTACGGTTGGCAACATATCTTGGTAAAAGATGGTAACGACCTTGAAGCTATTGCTAAAGCTATCGAAGAAGCTAAAGCTGAAACAGAAAAACCATCTATCATCGAAGTGAAAACAATCATTGGTTTTGGTGCCGAAAAACAAGGTACATCAGCTGTCCACGGTGCACCTCTTGGTGTTGACGGAATTGCTTACGCTAAAAAAACTTATGGTTGGGAATATCCAGAATTCACAGTTCCAGAAGAAGTTGCAAAACGTTTCGAAGTTGGTATTAAATTCCGTGGTGAAGCTGCTCAAAACGCATGGGAAACTAAATTCCGTGAATACGAAGCTGCTTACCCAGAATTAGCTGCTGAATACAAAGCTGCATTTGCTAACAAACCAGTTGACGTAAAACTTGAAGACTTTGAAATCCGAACTAGCCTTGCTAGCCGTTCATCAAGTCAACAAGCTATCCAACAAATCTCAGCACAAGTTCCATCATTCTGGGGTGGTTCAGCTGACCTTTCTGCATCAAATAATACAATGGTCAAAGTAGAATCTGATTTCCAATCAGATAACTATCTTGGTCGCAACATCTGGTTTGGTGTGCGTGAATTTGCCATGGCAGCTGCTATGAATGGTATTGCCCTTCATGGTGGTACTCGTGTTTACGGTGGTACATTCTTCGTATTCTCTAACTACCTACTTCCAGCTGTTCGTATGGCAGCTCTTCAACAATTACCAACTGTTTATGTCATGACTCACGACTCAATCGCCGTTGGTGAAGATGGTCCAACTCACGAACCAGTTGAACAATTGGCTAGTGTTCGTTCTATGCCAAACCTGAACGTTATTCGTCCAGCTGATGGTAACGAAACAAACGCTGCATGGAAACGTGCTCTTGCTGAAACAAACCGTCCAACAATGCTTGTCTTGACTCGTCAAAATCTTCCTGTTCTTGAAGGAACAAAAGAATTGGCAGAAGATGGTGTGAACAAAGGTGCTTACATCCTTTCAGAAGCTAAAGGTGACCTTGACGGTATCCTTATTGCTACTGGTTCTGAAGTGAAATTAGCTCTTGATACTCAAGCTGCTTTGGAAGCTAAAGGTGTTCATGTTCGTGTGGTTTCAATGCCAGCACAAAACATCTTTGACGAACAAGATGCAGCTTACAAAGAAAGCATTCTTCCAGCTAACGTTACAAAACGTTTGGCAATTGAAGCTGGCTCAAGCTTTGGTTGGGGCAAATACGTTGGTCTCCAAGGTAAAACTCTTACAATCGATACTTGGGGAGCTTCTGCACCAGGTGCTAAAATCTTTGAAGAATATGGATTCACAGTTGATAACGCTGTTAGCCTTTTCGAATCTTTATAATCAATTATAAATAATCTAAAATGCCCTTGCTCAGCAAGGGCATTTTTGTTATTTGTTGACAAAAAATGTGATAAACGGTAAGATATTGTAAAAGGTAATTGTGTTAATTTAATAGTACAAAATTGAGGAGAAGGTGAGGTTCGATGGAAGAGCGATGTGGTAAATTGTATAAGGCAATAAAAGTAGATTTTGAAGATATGAGTGTACGTCAGAATGTTGAATTGTCTAAAATTTTATTGTCTGCTTCTAATGAAATCATTAAAAGTAATGATGCTGGATTGTCTGCCATGCACTTAGAGCATGAACTAAATCTTTTTTATACTCACAATGATTTTCAATTACCTCTAGGTGTTTTGAATTTGAAAGATTTAACTCACAAATGGGCAGCGGACTATTATGAAAAAAAGGAAGTTTCAAAGTGGATAAAGCCACTTTGAGGATATTTAGGGGGGAAATAAAATGATTCGTTTTGAGCATGTTTCAAAATTATATGGAGATAAGGAAGCACTTAGTGACCTTAATGTAACTATTGAGAACGGTGAGATTTTTGGTCTTATTGGTCACAATGGTGCCGGGAAAACAACGGCTATTAGTATTTTAACCTCAATTATTGAGGCTACTTACGGTGAGGTTTTTGTAGATGATTTGGCTTTGTCAGAACATCATGATGAGATTAAAAAACGTATTGGTTATGTTCCTGACTCACCAGATTTATTTTTGAATTTGACGGCGAGTGAGTACTGGCATTTCTTAGCAAAAATTTATGGTGTGGATGAAGCAAAAGTTGAAGAACGCATTAACCGTCTATCGCACTTATTTGATATTGCTGGGCATGTTGATGAATTGATTGAAAGTTTTTCACATGGTATGCGTCAAAAAGTGATTGTAATCGGAGCTTTGATTTCAAATCCAGATATTTGGATTTTGGATGAACCATTGACAGGACTTGACCCACAAGCAGCTTTTGATTTGAAAAAGATGATGAAAGAGCATGTGCGCAGTGGCAATATAGTGCTTTTCTCAACACATGTTTTGGCAGTTGCTGAACAATTGTGTGACCGCATTGGCATCTTGAAAGAAGGAAAATTGATTTTTGTTGGTTCATTAGAAGAGTTGAAAGCAAATCATCCTGATAAAGATTTAGAAACGATTTACCTAGAACTTGCTAGACGCAAGGTGGAAGAGGGGTGAGTGTATGAACTGGTCAACTGTTAGGGAACTCGTTAAGATTAATATTCTTTACTCAAATCCCCAAACTGTAACGGCGGTTAAACGTAAGCAAGAAAAGAATCCGAGAAAAAATTTTTCAACTTATAAAAGTGTGATTCGTCAGCAAATATTTTTAAGTTTGTTCTTTGCGGTGATTTACATTTTTATGTATGCTAATCTAAATTTTAAGCATTATCCTGGTTACTTTTCTTTTTACACAGCGATTTTCTTTATCATGGCAACCTTGAATGCTTTCTCAGCCATGTATAGTATTTTTTACGAAAGCGATGATGTGAAACTTTATGCTCACTTACCGATTAAATCCAGTGAGCTATATTTAGCAAAAGTGATTTCAAGTTTTGGTATGGGCGTGACGTTTTTGATGCCTTTGTTATCATTATTTTTTATAGCCTATTGGCAAATGGCGGGGCTATTTGTGGCGATTATTGCTACCGTGATTGTTTTTGGGATTCTCTTTACAGCTTCGACAGTATTAGCACTTTATGTGAATAGCTTGGTTGGTGGGGTGATTGTTCGCAGCAATCATCGTAAATTGATTTCAACAGTCTTGATGTCTCTTTCGACGATTGGCGCTGTCGGAACGATTCTTTATATGAATGTTGTCAACAGTAAAAATATAGGAAGTGACAGCTTGACGATTCCTGATCGTCCAATCATTCCTTATTTTAGAGGTTTTTATGACGTGGTTAATGTGCCGTTTAGCTTGGCTGCATTGTTAAACTTCTATTTACCTTTAGTCGTTCTTTTAGGCTTAATGATTGGTTTGGTTAAATGGGCAATGCCAAATTATTACCAAAGTACTTTGTATGCTAGTCCTAAAAAAGCTAAAGCTAAGAAGCAGACGAAAAAAACGTCAAAGAGCTCAGCTTCTTTAACAAAGATGATGCTTCATCATCACCTTTCAACGCTTCAAAATGCAACTTTGATCAGTCAGACTTATCTCATGTCACTGATTTATGTGGTGATTTTCTTAACACCAGTTTTGGTAAATGGCATCAATCTTTCTAATGTACCAAACGATTATTTCGGAATTTCAATGCTTGTTGGGGTTATTTTGGGAAGTAACTGTGCTACACCATCAACGTTTCTTGGTGTAGGAATTTCACTTGAAAAAGAGAACTATCACTTTATTAAATCACTTCCTTATCCTTTCAAGAAGTTTTTAACTCAGAAATTTCTTGTTTTGGCAGCTCTTCAAGCCTTTGTCCCTGCGATGGTTTATTTGATTGTTGGCGCCTTTCTTTTGAAACTTAAACCACTTTTGATATTTGGCTTTTTACTTGGTTTGCTTATGATGATTAGCATCCAAGGGCAACTGATTTACTGGCGTGATTATAAAAATCTTAATTTGCTTTGGCAAGATGTGACACAACTTTTTAATCGACATTCAGGTCAGTGGCTTGCTTTTGCGATTATGATGGTAGCTTATCTTCTTGGTGGTGGCTTAGCAGTAGGTTTAGTTACTCTTGGTAATATCACACAGCAAATTCTACTGATTAACATGACGCTGGCAATTGTTCTTTTGATTTTAGCAATTGTTGGTCAAGTTTTGATTAGCCACAAATTTTGGAAGAAAATCTCACATTAATTTCTAAAATCTCCTGAAATTAAGATGAGTATTAAGGGTGGTTAAAAAGCTACCGTTTTCTTGATAAAAGATGATAAAAAACAGTTCCTCGGACTGTTTTTTTAGTGTATAATAAGCATATGACACGTAATTTTGAATCAGTAAAACGAATTGTTATAAAAATCGGGACAAGTTCGCTTGTCATGCCAAATGGCAAAATTAATCTTGAAAAAATCGATCAGCTAGCTTTTGTCATCTCTAGTTTGATGAACAAGGGATTAGAAGTTGTTTTGGTATCATCTGGTGCCATGGGATTTGGTCTTAATGTCTTAAACATGGACAAACGTCCGACAGAAATTGCACGACAACAGGCCGTATCAAGTGTCGGTCAGGTGGCCATGATGAGCCTTTATTCGCAAATCTTTTCACACTATCAGACAGAAGTTAGTCAGCTTTTGATTACACGTGATGTTATTGAGTATCCAGAAAGTTTGGCAAACTTCACCAACGCTTTTGAAACTCTTCTTTCAATGGGAATTGTTCCAATCGTTAATGAAAATGATGCTATCAGTGTTGATGAAATGGATCATGCCACAAAATTCGGAGATAATGACCGTTTGTCAGCCATTGTAGCTAAAGTGACTAAAGCTGATTTGCTAATCATGTTGTCAGATATTGATGGCCTTTATGATAAAAATCCAAATGTTTATGAAGATGCTAAACTTCGTGAACATGTTAGTGAAATCACTGATGAAATCATTAAGTCAGCTGGCGGTGCTGGTAGCAAATTTGGTACAGGTGGCATGCTTAGCAAGATTAAGAGTGCCCAAATGATTTTTGACAATAATAGTCAAATGATTTTGATGAATGGAGCTAATCCACGCGATATTTTATGTGCCCTTGAAGGAGCTAATATTGGAACGTGGTTTTCACAATCTAAGTAATAAAGGAGGTCTTGAAATGGGCTATATTGATGAACTAGGGAAAAATGCAAAAATCGCTTCTCAAAGTTTGGTAAAACTTGGAACAGCAGAGAAAAATCGAATCTTGAATCTAGTTGCTAAGGCTTTACTAGACGAAACAGATTTTATCTTGCAAGAAAATGTGCGAGATGTTGAAAAAGCACAAGAAAATGGCATTTCACCGGTTATGCTTGACCGTTTGCGTCTCGATGCAAAACGCATTGAAGGCATTGTGGAAGGAGTTCGTCAAGTAGCTGATTTACAAGACCCGATTGGTCAAGTCGTTCGTGGATACACTAATCTTGATGGTCTAAAAATTGTGCAAAAGCGTGTGCCTCTCGGTGTGATTGCTATGATTTTTGAAAGTCGTCCAAATGTTTCAGTCGATGCTTTCAGCTTAGCTTTTAAAACAAGTAATGCCATTATTTTACGTGGTGGGCGCGATGCAATTCATTCAAATACTGCGCTTGTAACAGTTATTCGTAAGGCTCTTGCTAAAGCAGGTCTTAATAAAAATGTTGTTCAGCTTGTTGAGGATATAAGCCATGCGGTTGCTGAAGAATTGATGCAGGCTGTTGATTATGTCGATGTTCTTATCCCACGCGGAGGAGCTCGTCTTATTCAGACTGTCAAAGAAAAATCTAAAGTTCCAGTCATTGAAACTGGTGTTGGTAATTGTCATATTTTTGTTGACGAAACAGCTGATTTGGAGATGGCGACTAAGATTGTCATCAATGCCAAAACACAACGTCCAAGTGTGTGTAATGCAGCTGAGAGTCTTGTAGTTCATGAAAAAATTGCAGAGCAGTTCTTACCTCAATTAGAAGCAGCTATTAACAAGGTTCATCCAGTGGAATTCCGTGCAGACCAAAAAGCGCTAGCTATTTTTAAAGATGCAAAAGCAGCAAGTGAGAAAGACTTTGCGACTGAATACAACGATTACATCATGTCTGTTAATATGGTATCTTCACTTGATGAAGCTATTGATTGGGTAAATCGTTATACAACGCATCATTCTGAAGCAATTGTGACAAAAGACCTTGAGCATGCCGAACGCTTCCAAGATGAAGTGGATGCAGCAGCGGTTTATGTGAATGCCTCAACACGATTTACAGATGGATTTGTCTTTGGCTTGGGAGCAGAAATTGGAATTTCTACCCAAAAAATGCATGCGCGTGGTCCAATGGGCTTAGAAGCATTAACAAGTACAAAATTTTACATTAATGGTAAAGGACAAATCAGAGAATAATATTTTTCAGATGAGTAAGTACCAAGTGTCTAAAATACGGGATGTTTGGTTTTTCTTTTTATCTCCATCTTTTAAGGAAGAATCTTTCTATTTGTGTTATAATAAAAGGTATGACAAAAGACTTTCATCACATTACTGTACTTCTACACGAAACCGTTGATATGCTTGATATCAAGCCAGATGGAATCTATGTAGATGCAACGCTTGGAGGAGCAGGACACAGTGAATATCTTCTCTCTAAGCTTGGGCCGAATGGTCACCTTTACGCTTTTGATCAAGACCAAACGGCTATTGATAATGCACAAATTAGATTAAAAGATTATATTGAAAAAGGACAAGTCACTTTTATCAAGGACAATTTCCGTAATCTTGCTTCAAATTTAGCTATGCATGGAGTGACTGAGATTGACGGTATTTTATACGACCTTGGGGTGTCTAGTCCGCAGTTAGATGAGCGCGAACGTGGATTTTCATATAAGAAAGACGCGCCGCTCGATATGCGTATGAATCGTGAGCAAGATTTGACAGCTTATGATGTGGTAAATACATACGACTACCATGATTTAGTGCGCATTTTTTACAAATACGGTGAGGACAAATTTTCTAAGCAAATTGCTCGCAAAATTGAGCAGGCTAGACAAGTTAAACCGATTGAAACAACAGCTGAATTAGCAGAAATTATTAAATCAGCTAAGCCTGCTAAAGAACTTAAGAAGAAAGGTCATCCAGCTAAGCAGATTTTCCAAGCTATTCGAATCGAAGTTAATGACGAGCTTGGGGCAGCTGATGAGTCTATCCAACAAGCTATTGATTTGTTAGCAGTGGATGGTCGTATTTCTGTAATTACCTTCCATTCTCTTGAGGATCGTTTGACAAAACAATTGTTCAAAGAAGCGTCAACAGTTGAGGTTCCAAAAGGTTTGCCATTTATTCCAGATGACATTCAACCAAAACTTGCTTTAGTCAATCGCAAACCAATTTTGCCTAGTCAAGAAGAATTAGAAGCCAACAATCGTTCACATTCTGCCAAGCTACGTGTGGCTAGAAAGGTTCGTAAGTAATGACTGAAAAACACCGTAATGAAGCCATTGCTAATGCTTTAAAACGTCGTATTCGAGAATTTTCGCGCGTTGAAAAAGCTTTTTATGGCTCAATTATCATAACGGCTATTACCATGGCTGTTAGTATTATTTATCTGCAAAGTCGAAATCTTCAAGTACAGCAGCAAATTACCGACTTAAATAGTCAAATTACTGAGGTACAGACAGATTATGACAACGCTAAACAAGAGGTCAATGAGCTTTCAAGCCGTGACCGTGTTGAGCAAATCGCACAGAATGCAGGCTTAACAAGTCAGCAAGATAATATTAAACAGGTGGAGTAGTCTATGAAAAAATTAATGAATCGTTTTTTAGACTATGTAGTGAAGGACAGACGCACACCCGATAAGAATCGCGAGCGTGTTGGTCAGAATCTTATGATTCTGGCAGTCTTCCTTTTCTTTGTGTTTATTATCAATTTTGCTATTATTGTTGGGACAGATACAAAATTTGGTCATAATTTATCAAGCGAAGCATCAGATGTTTATCAGCAAACTGTGACTGTACAAGCAAAGCGTGGAACGATTTATGACCGAAATGGAGTTGCTCTTGCTGAAGATTCAACAACATATAGTGTTTATGCTATTATTTCGAAATCTTATGTGTCAACAACTGGTGAAAAACTCTACGTTAAAAAATCTCAATATGATAAAGTTGCTGAGATTTTGAATGCCCAAATCGGTATTGATAAAGACGAAGTCTTAAAACAATTGAATCAAAGTGGGCTTTTCCAAGTGTCATTTGGAAGTTCAGGGTCTGGTTTATCATACAGTAAGAAATCAGAAATTGAAACAGCTATGAAGGACGCTGGAATTAAAGGAATTGGATTTGAATCAACACCTGGACGTATGTATCCAAATGGTGTCTTTGCTTCGCAATTCTTAGGACTTGCCCAACTAAAAGAAAATAAAGATGGTAAAACATCAAGTCTTGTCGGGACATCAGGTTTAGAAGCCTCATTAAATGATGTCCTATCAGGGACAGACGGAAAAGTAACATACCAAAAAGATAAAAATGGTAACTTGTTACTCGGTACAGAAACAACTGTTAAACGAGCTATTGACGGAAAAGATGTCTACACAACACTTTCTGAACCATTGCAATCTTATCTTGAGTCACAAATGGATATTTTCCAAAATGATGCTCAAGGTAAATACGCTAGTGCGACAGTGATTAATGCTAAAACAGGTGAAATCTTAGCAACCACACAACGTCCAACTTACAATGCACAGACAATGGAAGGTTACAATGAAGATAACCTTAAAACATGGAATACCCTTCTATATCAAAGTTATTATGAACCAGGATCAACCATGAAAGTAATGACACTTGCCTCAGCTATCGATGATGGTGTTTTTACGCCAAATGAAGTGATTTCAACAATCAATGGTATTACAGTTGCTGATACGAAAATCAATGACTGGAACGTCAATGAGGGTAATACTTCGGTTCAGTATATGACGTACGCTCAAGGGTTTGCTTGGTCAAGTAACGTTGCCATGACAAGTCTTGAACAAAAGATGGGTAACGATAAGTGGCTAAACTACTTGTCTAAGTTTAAATTTGGTTATCCAACACGTTTTGGAATGGTCAATGAAGGTAGCGGTTTGTTGCCATCAGACAATGAAGTAACCATTGCTATGAGTGCTTTCGGTCAAGGTATTGGTGTGACACAAATTCAAATGCTTCGTGCTTTTTCTGCGATTTCTAATAAAGGGGTTATGCTTGAACCACAATTTATTAGTCAAATCTACGACCCAAATAATAATACAGCCCGTAAAGCATCAGCTGAAGTCTCTGGTAAACCGGTCTCAGAAAATGCTGCCAACCAAACACTTGATTACATGGTAACGGTTGGTACAGATTCACAGTATGGTACCTTGTATGATAGCACAGAAGGGGCACCGGTTATTCAAGTCGGTGATTATTCAGTTGCTGTCAAATCTGGTACAGCCCAAATTGCCGCATCTGCGGAAGAGGGCGGAGGATATTTGACTGGTGATAATGACTATATCAACTCAGTTGTTGCTATGGTGCCATCAGATGATCCTGACTTTATCATGTATGTTACCCTTCAACAACCAACAACGACTTTCAAACGTTCTTTCTGGAAAGACGTGGTTAATCCTGTTCTTGAACGTGCTATGATGATTAAGGATACTTTGGCAAGTACAGCCGTGACTGGTACAGATACAGAAACTAAATACCAATTGAAAGATTACATCGGAAAAACACCTGGTGACACTGCTCAGGAACTTCGTAATAATCTTGTTCAACCAGTTGTTGTTGGGTCAGGTAGCAAAATCAAGAAAATGTCTAAAAAAGTCGGTAGTAACCTTTCACAAAATGAACAAGTGCTACTTTGGACAGGAAAATTAAAAACAATGCCAGATATGTATGGCTGGACGAAAGAAAATGTTGAAAAATTTGCGAAGTGGACTGGAATCGAAGTAACCATTAAAGGCTCTGGTTCAAAAGTCACTAAGCAAAGTGTTGATACCGGAAAAGATATTGACAAAGTCAAAAAAATTAAAATTACTCTAGGAGACTAAACTAAAATGTTTTTAAGTTTAATTGCAGGTATTGTCGCCTTTGCCTTGACAGTATTTGCTATGCCGCATTTTATTCGTATTTATCAATTGAAAAAAATCGGTGGGCAACAAATGCACGAGGATGTCAAACAACATTTGACTAAAGCTGGAACACCAACAATGGGTGGGACAGTCTTTCTAACAGTTGCCATTCTTGTTAGTCTTGTCTTTAGTTTCTTTATCGAAAGACAAGCTGGTGCTTCAATGGGAGCAACTGTAGGAATTTTAATGGTTCTTTTGATTTATGGAATTGTTGGATTCCTTGATGATTTCTTGAAAATCTTTAAACAGATCAATGAAGGTTTGACACCTTGGCAAAAAATGAGTTTGCAAATTATTGGTGGTTTGATTTTCTATTTTGTTCACGTGCGTCCAAGTGGAACAGATGATTTGAATGTCTTTGGATTTGATTTACATCTAGGTGTTTTTTATGTTCTCTTTGTTCTTTTCTGGATTGTTGGATTTTCAAATGCAGTTAACTTGACTGATGGGATTGATGGTTTAGCTTCAATCTCAGTAGCTATTAGTTTAGCAGCTTATGGCGTTATCGCAGTTGTTCAAAAACAATTTGATGTACTTTTGATTATTGTCACTATGATTGGTGCTTTGTTTGGTTTCTTTGTTTTCAATCACAAACCAGCTAAGATCTTCATGGGTGATGTGGGAAGCTTGGCATTGGGTGCGATGCTTGCTGCAATTTCAATTGCCCTTCGTCAAGAATGGACATTGCTAATCATTGGATTTGTTTACGTTTTTGAAACAGCTTCAGTAATGCTTCAAGTATCTTACTTCAAATACACTAAGAAAAAATATGGTGAAGGTCGTCGTATCTTCCGTATGACACCATTCCATCATCATTTGGAGCTTGGTGGTTTGTCTGGAAAATCAGAAAAATGGTCTGAATGGAAAGTTGATGCTTTCTTGTGGAGCGTTGGAGCTATCGCAAGCATCCTCACATTGATTTTCCTTTATGTCTTATAATAAGGAAAGCGAGTTGAGAAATTCTCAGCTCGTTTTTTTAGTTCTTAAAGCGCATAGTGCTTTGCTTTAATCCCCCTTTTAATGATATAATAGAAAGGAATGAAAAAATTCGCCTAACTATGTTAGCTAGGGATGAAATGATAAACAGATATAGAGAAATTTCAAGTGAAACTTGATGAGATAAGAAATTGAGGTAAAACATGTCTTTTAACGATTTTAATTTTAAGCCCTACATCCGTGAGGCACTCGCAGAGCTTAAATTCAAAAATCCGACAGAAGTGCAACAAAAATTAATTCCCGTTGTACGTTCAGGTCGTGATCTGGTAGGTGAATCAAAAACTGGTTCAGGGAAAACACACACTTTCTTGCTACCAATCTTTGAAAAATTGGATGAAACAAGCGACAACGTCCAAGTTGTTATCACAGCACCAAGCCGTGAATTGGTAACACAAATCTATCAAGCTACAAAACAAATTGCAGATAAATCTGAAACAGAAATTCGTGTAGCAAATTATGTTGGTGGGACAGATAAACTTCGTCAAATTGAAAAACTAAAATCATCTCAACCACATATCGTCATCGGAACACCTGGTCGTATCTATGATTTGGTTAAATCTGGCAACCTTGAAATCTACAAGGCACACACTTTTGTAGTTGATGAAGCTGACATGACGCTTGATATGGGATTTCTTGATACGGTTGATAAGATTGCTAGCACATTGCCAAAAGATGTTCAAATTTTGGTCTTCTCAGCAACTATTCCACAAAAATTGCAACCGTTCTTGAAGAAATATTTGGCAAATCCTGTCATGGAAAAAATCAAGACAACAACAGTTATCGCAGATACCATCGATAACTGGTTGGTATCCACTAAGGGCCGTGATAAAAATGCTCAAATTTTGGAAATCACAAAAGCTCTTAACCCATATCTTGCTATGATTTTTGTGAACACCAAAGAACGTGCAGATGAATTGCACAGCTATCTTGTGTCAAATGGTTTGAAAGTCGCTAAAATCCATGGTGGTATTCCACCACGTGAACGTAAACGTACGATGAATCAAATCAAAAAATTGTCTTACGAATACATCGTGGCAACAGATTTGGCAGCGCGTGGGATTGATATTGAAGGGGTTAGTCACGTTATCAACGATGCGATTCCGCAAGATTTGTCATTCTTTGTTCACCGTGTTGGGCGTACAGGTCGTAATGGTTTGAATGGTATTGCCATCACGCTTTACCAACCAAGTGATGATTCAGATATTCGTGAACTTGAAAAATTGGGTATCAAATTCGTACCGAAAATGCTCAAAAATGTTGAATTCCAAGATACTTACGATCGTGATCGTCGTGCCAATCGTGAAAAATCATATCAAAAACTTGATACTGAGATGATTGGTTTGGTTAAGAAGAAAAAGAAAAAAATCAAACCTGGTTACAAGAAAAAAATTCAATGGAAAGTTGACGAAAAACGTAAACGTGAACGCCGTGCCGCTAATCGTGCTAAAGGCCGTGCAGAACGTAAAGCAAGAAAACAAACTTTCTAATATCAAAAGTAGTCTGAAATAAAAGTTTCAGGCTTTTTTTAGGTCCAAATAAAATGCATAGAATACTGTGTCAAGAATTTAGCCTGGTTTCCTGATAGTTTTTCCCTATCAGGACTATAGAAAATATATATTAGGCAGGCGCCTTTAAGTTTGGTAGACTGTAACAAAGATGATTAGAAAAGAGGAAGAGAGATGAAAAAGACAAATATTTTGACAGTAGCCTTTTTAGCGGTAGTTACTTTGGTGCTTTCGGCTTGCTCAACTCAAACGCAATCTGGTGTTAAAAAGGTCATTAAAGTGGCGACTGATTCAGACACAGCACCATTTACTTATAAGGAAAATAAAGCCTTTAAAGGTTATGATATCGGTGTGGTAAAAGCTATTTTCAAGGACTCAAAGGAATACAAAGTGGAGTTTGTGACAACAGCTTTTGATTCTATTTTGACGGGTGTGGATGCAGACCGCTATCAAATTGCGGCAAATGATTTTAATTACAATGAAGAGCGTTCGCAAAAATACCTTTTCTCAGATCCAATTTCACACTCAAATTATGCGATTACGAGTGCTAAAGGGACAAGCTATGATAGTTTAGATGATTTATCAGGTAAAAAAACAGAAGTCATTTCAGGGTCAAATTACGCGCAAGTTTTGGAAAAATGGAACAAGAATAATCCAGATAAAGAACCGATTGAAATCAAGTATGCTGCAAGCTCAACTGGTTTAACGACACGTGTTCAACACATTGAAAATGGAACGATTGATTTTATTCTTTACGATGCCATTTCATCAAATTATTTGATTGAAGACCAAGGCTTTAATTTAACAGTAGCTAATGTTAAAGGTAAAGTTGGTGGTGAAAATGATGGGTTAGAATACCTTTTGTTTGCTGATACTAGTGATGGTAAAGCATTACAAAAATTTGTTAATAAGCGTTTAAAAAGCTTAAAAGAAGACGGAACATTAGCTGAATTAAGTCAAACTTACTTTGGTGGAGATTTTGTCTCATCTGTTAAATCTTAAAAGAAGGAGTATTCATGTCTTTTACAATACTTGCAACTGGCTTATCTTGGTATGATAAGTTAGTTGAAAAAATACCTGAGGGTCGGCTCTTTAGCTGGCGTGCGGTTTTTGATGCCATTCCTGATTTGCTGGAACATTTGCCGACAACTCTTGGATTGACTTTAGCAGGTGCTTTCTTTGGTTTGATTTTAGCTTTAGTCTTTGCTATTGTGAAAATCAATCGTCCTAAAGTTTTGTATCCTATTCAAGCTGTTTTTGTCAGTTTTTTACGTGGAACACCGATTTTGGTTCAGTTGATGCTGACTTATTATGGCATTCCACTCTTTTTAAAATTTCTTAAACTAAAATACGGATTTGACTTGAATATTAATGCCATTCCTGCCTCAGTCTTTGCAGTGACAGCTTTTGCTTTTAATGAAGCTGCCTACACCAGTGAGACCATTCGTGCGGCCATTCAAGCTGTAAATGTTGGCGAAATCGAAGCTGCGCGTAGTCTTGGAATGACTTCGTTTCAAGTTTATCGCCGTGTGATTATTCCAAATGCTGCAGTGATTGCCATACCAACTTTGATTAATAGTTTAATTGGCTTAACAAAAGGAACATCACTAGCCTTTAATGCTGGAATTGTTGAAATGTTTGCCCAAGCACAGATCTTAGGTGGGTCAGATTATCGTTACTTTGAACGATATATTTCGGTCGCTCTAGTTTACTGGATTATCAGTATTATTATCGAACAAATTGGACGTTTAATTGAAAAGAAAATGGCTATTGAAACTCCCAAAATAAGCCAAGATACGATAACAGGAGACATTCGCTAATGATTAAGATTACAAATTTAACAAAAGCATTCTCTGGTCAAAAGGTTCTAGATGGTTTAAATGTGACTATTAAAAAGGGTGAAGTCTTAGCTCTTGTTGGGGCATCTGGAGCGGGAAAATCAACGTTTTTACGTAGCTTGAATTATTTAGAGCAATCAGATTATGGTAGCATTGCTATCGATAATTTCAAAGTTGATTTTCAAAATATCACTAAAGAAGAAGTGCTTGAACTCCGTCGAAAACTGGCCATGGTTTTTCAGCAATTTAACCTTTTTGAACGCCGTACCGCACTTGAAAATGTCAAAGAAGGCTTAAAGATTGTCAAAAAACTATCAGATGAAGAGGCGACTAAGATTGCTAAAGAAGAATTAGCTAAAGTTGGCTTGTCTGATCGTGAGAATCATTATCCAAAACATTTATCTGGGGGTCAAAAACAGCGTGTAGCCTTAGCGCGAGCTCTTGCCATGAAACCTGATATTCTTCTTTTAGATGAACCTACTTCTGCCCTTGATCCAGAGTTGGTTGGAGAAGTGGAAAAATCAATTGCAGATGCTGCAAAAGCAGGACAAACCATGATTTTGGTGAGCCATGATATGAATTTTGTTTATCAAGTGGCTGATAAAGTTCTCTTTTTGGACAAGGGACGCATTCTTGAAGCTGGTCGACCGGAAGAGATTTTTAAACATCCCAAAGAAGCAAGAACCAAAGAATTCTTTGCAAATTATGCAAAAACGTATATTTAAAGACACAGATTTGATATAATAAGAGCTGAAAGTTTTTTTTCAGCTTTTTTAGAGCAAAATAGAATACGAGTGCAAGGTGAAATATGTTTTTAGAAATTTTTAGTCTCTATATTCAGGGATTATTTTTATCAATTATCAGTATTTTTTTAGTTGGTGTTTTTTGGAATTTTTGGCGAGCTAGACGCAAATATGATAAAACAGCCAAAGAACGCCAAGCTTTTTTGTATGATATTTTGATGATATCTATTATGGTTATTCCAGTTCTTTCTTTTGCTTTTATGGCCATTTTATTGATGTTTAAAGCATAATAATTGTGTTTTAGAGATGAGCTTGATAGAATAGAAAAATAATTGATAAAACGAGGTAAAAAATACATGTACGATACATTAATTATTGGTTCAGGTCCTGCAGGGATGACTGCTGGGCTTTATGCCGCACGTGCTAACTTGAAAGTTGGTATTATTGAACAAGGTGCTCCTGGTGGGCAAATGAATAATACATCAGAAATTGAAAACTACCCAGGTTACGATCACATTTCTGGACCAGAATTGTCGATGAAAATGCACGCACCGCTTGAAAAATTTGGTGTTGAAAATATTTATGGTATCGTCAAAAGCATTGAAGATGCTGGCGATGTTAAACGCGTCATCACTGAAGATGCTACTTATGAAGCTAAGACAATTATTTTGGCGACTGGTGCTAAGAACCGTGCCCTTGGCGTAGCTGGTGAAGAAGAGTATACAAGCCGCGGGGTGTCATACTGTGCAGTTTGTGATGGAGCTTTCTTCCGTAACCAAGACTTATTAGTTATCGGTGGTGGTGACTCAGCTGTTGAAGAAGCTGGTTATCTAACACAATTTGCAAAATCAGTAACAATTATTCACCGTCGTGATGAATTGCGCGCTCAAAAGTTTTTGCAAGACCGTGCCTTTGCTAACGAGAAAATCAATTTCATCTGGGATTCTGTTGTAAAAGAAATCAAAGGAAATGATATCAAGGTTTCAGGTGTTGTTGTGGAAAATGTTAAAACTGGTGAAATCAGTGAACATGAGTTTGGTGGTATTTTCATCTACGTTGGTGTTGACCCAGTTTCAAAAATGATTGAAGGACTTGGTATTACAGATGAGGCTGGTTGGGTTATTACAGATGACCACATGAAGACAGCTATTCCAGGTATCTTTGCTATCGGTGATGTGCGTAAGAAAGAACTCCGTCAAATCACAACAGCAGTTGGTGATGGCGCTATTGCTGGACAAGGTGTTTACCAATATATCGAAAATATGAAATAACAGAAAACCGAGATTCCCTCTCGGTTTTTTAGTGGCTAAAAAGGTAGAAAAATTGTGAAAAAACTTTTCTGAAAGTCAGATTTTTTTCAAATCTTTGCGCAAAACCTCACAAAGTTTTAGCCAGTCTCTCGTAATTATGCTATAATATAAGTTATTTTGACAAACCAAACTAAACCTTGAAATAAAGCCTATTTTAAAAGGGTTTTGAATTTATTGAAATAATATTTTTGGGTATTTTTAGGTTTTTTTTCGGTTTTTTGGCGGGGACAAAGGCGGGGATTTTTTTACTTGATTGCTCTCAAGAATGAATCGGTAACTTCACCAGCTACTTCGTCTTTAATATGCGTATATTGTTGTGTCATGTAAGATGTTGAATGCCCCAACGCAGCTGCCATATGCTCGATTGATACACCAGCTATTTGTCCTTGAGTGGCAAAAAAATGTCTCATCATATGAGGCGTGGCGTGGATTTCTGATTCAGCGCTTACTTTTTTAAAGATAGTGGCAATATGAGAATATTTTATTGGCTGCCCTCTTCGTTTCTTGAGGTTTGCTCCTTCATCGACAAAAATAAAATCATTTTGTCCGAGGATCCTATTACTTTCTTTTGCGATTTGTCTTGCAAACCTCATGGCTTTTTGTAGTAATTCTGTCGTCTCTTTATCAAGCAACACATAACGTTTTGAGGTTCTTGTTTTCATTCTGCCACCTTCTGGACGTCTTTCTGTTCTACTTTCGTCTAAGAATACTCTAAAACGTCCGTTCACCAATTTCAATGAGCTGAATTTAATACCTAGAACCTCACTTCGACGCAAGCCAAAATAAGTCAGTCTAGCCATAGTATAATCATAGCTACTTAATATTTCACGAGCGCATTCATCCCAAGTGCGAAATTCCTCTAAGGACAATCGTTTCTTTTTAGTAGGAATACTGCTTTTACCAATATAGATTTTCAAAATAGGGTTCTTATCCATGTAACCATTGACTACAGCGTCAGTTACCATAGCTTCAAAAAGAGCGTTGATTTGAACGACAGTAGCTTTCGAATAGCTATTTAATAAACTAGATATATATGCTTCGTATTTGGTGCGTTTAATGTCTTTTAATAGCGTATCGCCAAATTGTTTGCTAAAATGATGATTGTACCAGCTTGTCTTTGTCATAACTGTGTCTGGCGCCCAACGCCCAGTTTTGATACGATTCTCACTGTATATCTGCCAATAATCATCTACAGTCATATTTTTACGTGGGTCGTAGTCGTTATTTGCTATTTTGTTTTCGATTTCAGCAAGTGCTTGTCTAGCTTCAGCAAGTGTTTTCAGCCCACTGGCGCTCACTTCTTTTTTCTTACCATTTAGCTTAAAATTACGGCGAACGTAGTAGCGTTTGCCTTTTTTTGTTTCGTATGTATAGATATTTGGATATTTTGTTTTATTGTATTTCATGTTTTTCTCCTTGTTAAAAAATAGCTTCTGGACAAGGCTTTTTAACTTAGAGAAATTCTTGACATCACCACCTTTTTTGATAAAATAAAAATACAGAGGACGACTATAACATTCCATTTGTTGTCTTGCTGTATTAATAATCCCTGTACTCAAAGTTTGGCGATGGAGAGTGCAGGGATTTTTTGTTTAATCGTATTCGTTAGACCACGTCGTGTCAGCGAAAGTAACTTGATAAGGACCGTCGTTTTTAGCGCTAAAAACAATATCAGCTGTAATTGATTGTCCAGCTGTCAAACTGTTTGGAAAATCTGTTTCATAGCTTGAACTATCAAAATTAGCAATATTTTTCGAACCGTCTACCATACTGAAATATTGTGGATTCATTGACCATGAACCGTTTCCTTTGTTTTCGATTGTAAAGTTAACGACTACAGGAATATTTCCTGTAGCATCATTCAAAGCTCTAGAAGTGTCTTGAGTAATGCTGTTGACTTTAACCATCAAACCATTTGAAAAATCGATTCCGGTTCCTGTTTTGTAAAATTGCACTTCTTTTGAAGATGAAGCAGTAGTTGTTTCTTCCTCTTCTTCAGAGGAGCTACTTGAGTAGCTTGTTTTATTCGATGAACTCTCGCGATAAATGTCATCATCTTTTTCATCATAATACATGCCATATTTGTCTAATGCGTCATTAATCGCATCCACCCTATCAGCCAGCGAATAGGTAGCGAATGCAAATATAATTGTTAACAATCCTAAAACGACCGTTGACCAAAAAAGTGGCATTTTGATAAATCTTTTCATTTTTTACAATCTTCTCCATTCTCCAGCTTTTTGCGTGGTTCAGTATTTACACGTAGTTTTTAATTATGTATTTTTTTAAATTTCGTCTATAAGATTTTGAAATTCTTCTTTTACCATGATTTCGTCAGCAAGTGATGTCAATTCGTACTTTTCCATGAATTGAGCGTAATTAAAGTCTTCGATATTATCCCAATAAGACAATTCATCTTTTAGCAGATGATGAATCATACACTTATCAGCTTGTAATTCAGCTTTTTCTTTATTGAATTTATAATAACTTGCTGTATGTTCTTTATGACCGAATTCATGATAAATAACTTTATCTTTATGAATTCCTTCGAGTTTTGAATTAATAGCGATAGCATTAAAGAGTGGATTATAAAAACCATCCCTCTCAATCACATCCCCCTCAAAATAGCATATTGGTATTCCGTGTGATTTACACAATTCCTCTGCTGACATAATATTATCCTACTTTTTCATTTTTAATTGAGCTTCAAAGACGTCTGCTAGATAATTAATTTCATCTTCTGTTAACGGTTTACCATCAAAAGCCATAGAGCCAGCAACGGCTTTTTTTAAATCAACGGTAGCGTCCTCATTGTCAGAAGCTATTTTGGGATTATCCGTACGCCCCAGGAGATAGTCGGTAGAAACATTAAAATAGTCAGCGATTGCTGCAACTCTTTCTGCGTTAGGCTTCTTGGTTTTCATGTTGTAGATTGTATTTCTACTAAAACCAAGTTGTTCTTCTAATCTATTGATTGAAATCCCTTTTTTATCAGCAAGTTCTTTAATTTTTTCGAATGTTGGAAACATTGATATAACAACCTTTCTAAGCATTACAAAAAAATATTGTAATTTTTTGATTAAAATCTATTGACTTTATTTAATCAATAGATTACAATATAAAATGTAAAGCGAATGAATAAGCGAAACAAAAAACGAAAATAAAACTAAAAAAATAAGTTTGGCAACTTTGAACATCAGTATTTATCAAGCGTTTTGTCGGTGTTTTTCTTATACATTGATTTTAATCTATTGATTTAAAAAAGTCAATAAAAAGCATAAAATTTTCACAAAAAAATTCACTTTACTATTTTAAAGAAAGGAAAGATAAAAAATGAGTCAACAACACAAAAAGTGGATTGCTTTAGTTGAACAGCGATTGAAAGAGAAAAACTGGTCGAAAGCAGATTTAACACAAGCGGTTGGTTTACGAAGCCAAGGTACAATTACTGATTTACTCAAAACTGGTAAAGGTAGTGTTGATTTAAAACTACGTGTTTCTAAAATTCTTAGCATTCGTGAGCCGTGGGAAGAATTTGAAGAAAATTAAGAGGAGCAAACATGAGAGAACTACTTACAGAACCTAAAAGACTCGTGCAAAAATATGCTGATTTGGCACTTGAAAGATATGATACGTATCAAAAAGCAATTTCCGCAGTAAGTCATTTTTCGGACTTTAGCCCTTTAGGACAAGAACTAAAAAGAGCTATCAAACACGAAATTACAGAGCGTGCTTTGAATAGCAAAACCAAAAAAAGCCACTGAGAAATCAGTGACTTTCGCAAAACATACTTACATTATGCCAGAAAGGAGCACTTATGGATAGTGTAATGCAAAACTTCGTTGATTGGCTGAAAGGCATAATCGAGGAAACATTAAACAAGCTTTTGGAAATCGAACGGGACGACGGTTTTCCAGAATTGATGGACGTAACAACGACGTGTGACTTTTTAGGAATTAAATACGACACGTTTCAACTTTACCGTTATTCAGACGGTTTTCCAAAAGAATTACCAGCCAAACGCTGGTCAAAACGAGCTATTAAGAAATGGCTTGAAAATCAAATTTAAAAGCTTCTGGACAAGGCTTAGAAAGAGGAAAAAATATGTATTTTAATCAAAGAATTAAAAAAGTCCGAGCAAACCAAGGCATGACACAAGAACAATTTGGCAAGCTGTTCGGAGTTTCAAAAGCCACGGTTTACAACTGGGAGCATATGATGAATTACCCAGACGACAATAATTTGAAAAAACTTGCCGACTTCATGGGTTTAACACCAGACGAACTCGCATACAACTTTTTTGATTACGAAGTTTGGGTTGATTTTGGTAAAGGACAAAACAAAAAACTTTACGCAGTTTTTCGTCGCAAACGAGAAGCGGAATTGTATATTGAATTTTTAAAAGAGCATAATCTCCCACTCTCTGGAAAATTAGAAATCAAGGAGCTGTAAACATGGACTTATTTATTATCTGCTTTAGCTTAGCAGCACTGCTATATGTGCTAACATTGCCATTTATCGGTAAGAGAGCGAGAAAGAAAGAGGAACCAAAGCGTGTATATCCGGAACATTTTCCATACGAAGAGAGTCAAATTTCATACAATCGCATGCACGGTTTGCCAGATGACGCGATTTAAGGAGAACGACAATGACTAAAGTAGATGAAATCAGAAAATATTACAGAGATAATCCGTCAGCTTCCGTGAAAGAAGTTGTTGAAGCGACAGGAATTACAAAAGAAAAGGTTCGAGCTTACGTTTCAAAAGATGTCAAGGCGGGGCGATGCATTAGAACAAAAAAAGGTATTGATTATAGCAGTTTCTTTTACGAAGAAGAGGAATATAGCAATTTACTTGAATGGAAAAATGAGGTTCGAAGAGAACTGATCGACCAATTGTTAGAAGCTAATCGCAGAGAAACCGCTAGCGACCAAATTCGTTTAAATGCTAAAGAAATTAATAAGTTACTAAATGAGGTGAATCAATAATGTACACATACGAATACCGCTGTTTAGTTTGTGGCGAGCACTGGGAAGTTATTGATAGTTACCCGCCGCTTGAATGTCCATATTGTGAAAGTGAACAGATTTATCAATTATGGAAAGCGAGGGCGTACGAATGAGAGTATACGTGAACAAACGCAAAGAGTTGATTTTAGCACCAGAATATTTTGAAAAATATGGTGGTGTTAGTAACGAAACCATTCAAATTAAAGATGGTGAATTTACAAAGGAAATCGAAAAAGAGGTCTTTGAGGCAATGGAAGAGATTATCGAACGTTGGCAACCTAAAATAAAAGGTTTACCGTTCGAAGCATTGTTTGCTGAAAGGCAACGACAAGTTAAAAACTTTAGTGATTTTGAGACAGTAGCTACCGAATTAATTGAAGAGGAATACGGAAAATGAAGATTTTATCGATTGATCCGTCGTCAAACAAAATCAAAACAAGCACGACAGGCATCGTCCTATTAGATAATGCAAGGCTTGAATGTTCTTGGGTAGCAACATATGGCATGCGAGGTTTTAAAGAATGGTACACAACTATTGGATTTGATTTAGAGCCAGATGTCGTTGTTGTTGAAAAATTCGAAGCTCGTGATAATTCAAAAGCGAAGGATAATTCAGTATTGGAGACGATTGCTTTTATCGAAATGTGCTTTCCGAATTTAATTTTGCAACGCAATGCTGGTTATAAATCAGACGTTCCAGACGAGCTCTTGAAAAGGCTTGGTTTGTGGAAATTCGAAAAATCCCACCACCAAGATGTTAGGGCAGCCGCCAGACTTGGGCTATTTTACGCAATGCGAAACGACATTGAAGAGGTTATTCAAGACGTTGGAAAAGCAGTTTGCGAGTATCAAAAGCATAAGACGATGGAGGTATAAAACTTGACAAAAATTGTGTTAAGAAAATGGCAGAAGGAGGCAGTATCCCGAAGTTCAAGATTAAATCACGGTATTTTTCTTGAAGCTTTGGGAGGTTGAAGGTAGAGGCAAAACCATCTGCGCTTTATCAATTTGTAAAGCTAAGCACGTCAATAAAGTCATCATTGTTAATAATCGAGTGGCTATTTTAGACGGTTGGAAAGAAACTGTTAAAAAATTTGGTTTTGACAAATACTTTGAAGTTATTTATCTAACTGATAGAACTTTGCAAAATCGTGTTAAAACGCAAAAAATGGCTTGTGACGTGCTCATTATTGATGAGTGGCAAAATGTATCAAGTGATAAAAACGTGCGAGCATACGCTAAAATAAAGCGTAATTACACAATCGGCTTAAGCGCCACACCAATTAGAAAAAAAGGTCAAAATTTCTATCCGCTAGAAAAAACGCTGTGGGGGTTTGCTAACCCTAACAGAAAATTTGATTGGCAGAAAACGCACGGAAAAATGGTATATGACCCGTACTCATATTCAAAAGAGAAGTGGGATGACTTTAGGGACTATGAAAGCTATGTTTCTAAATTACCAAATTTCATGCGTTGGGAAGAAATCGAAGAGATTGAAAATGCCAAAAAGAACAATGGCTATGACATCAAATTTTTTCAAAAGACAGTTCCTGTTGCTAATCCTGAAAAGCTTAAATGCTTTAAAGAGCTGAACTTAGTCCACATTCGAGGCGACACAGCCATGGCTAAGCAGTCGTTTGGTCGAAAGACGTTTGAACGTTACTTAAATCAAACTGGCGTAGCCATTGACTTTCCAAAGCTAAAAGCGGTTAACGCTGACACACCACTTTTAAAAGAGCTTGATGGTTTAATCGAGCGTGCGCCACACGGCATGCTGATTGTTTCTAAATCAAAACAAGTCGTTAACGTTATCCATGAACGACACCCAGAAATAGGCGTTTGGACTGGCGACATCAAAGAAGGTCTTGACCATAAAATAGTTGTCGCCACGAATCAAGTTTTAGGTGTTGGTGTTGATGGCTTGCAGTACAAGTTTCAAACAATCGTCGTTCTTGATCCAGTTGACAAAAATAGCGGTGAATATGATGACTATCGTCAGCTCCTATGGCGAATAACAGGAAGTCGTCAGCAGCATGATGTCAATGTTATTGAATTTTATTATAAAGGAGAATAGATGTTTAAATTACCAGAAAACAAACCACAAGTGCCGAGAGACACACCACGAAACTATTTTATCTATGGTGAAACCATGAGCGGAAAATCATATTTGGCTAATGAGTTTCCAAACCCAATTGTTCTAAATACAGACGGAAATGCTAGTGCTAACAGCGTACCAGCTATCCAGCTGATTAATGAGAGGGACAGAAGCGGACGCATTACAAAATCAGTTATCGACCAGCTCAGTGAAATCTTGCTAGCTTTGCAAACACAAGAGCATACTTATGAAACAGTCGTCGTTGATGTTATTGATGATGTCATTGACATGATCAAAATTGCTGTCTGCGGTCAGTTTGGTGTTAAGTCATTATCTGAAATCAGCTATGGCAAAGGCTATGATTATTTCAATCAAGCTTTGACAGAGCTTGTGATTGATTTAAAAGCTTTACCAATGAACGTCATTTATATTAGTCGTCAAATTTCAGAATATGACGACAAAGGTAATGCTACGAAAGACAAACCAAGTTTGAAAGATAAATATGTCAATCTTATCAATGGTAATTCCGATTTGATGATTCATACTGAGAAAATTGGCAATAATTACAATCGTGAAATTGACCGAAAACGCAAAACATATTATGCAGATCAAGTCGATGACAAAGCGATTTTAAAGATTTTACAAACTATTCGAGGGGCTGTTGAACCAGCTCGCCACAATACACAAACGGCATCAGTTGCTAAAACTGAAGTGAAACCGAAAACAACTAACGACGAAGATTTATTTTAATTAAAAGGAGAATATACACATGAGTTTATTAGATATTGCAAAAGGACTTAAAAAGAATGGATTCGACCCACGAAAAGACAGTGTTAACAGTCAACCAGCTATTCCCGCAGGAACTTATCCAGTAGTGCTTAGAAAAGCGACATTCAACGTATCAGAAAGCGGTTGGGAAAGTCTCGGTTATCAATTTGAAGTCCGCGGTGGTGATTACGATGGACGTTCAGATTTTGTCACTTTCGGAACACTTGATACTTGGGAAACAAAAGATGGAAAAACAATCGATTTAGGCTGGTCTGTCGAAAAAACTATTAAATTCTTCCAAAAAGTTATTGTTTTGGCTGGTGATGAGCTAAAAAATAGTGATTTTGAAGATGGTAAAGCCATGGAAGAAGCTCTTCAACGTAAAGCGGTTGGTTCTTATTTCAATCTTATTATTGATGAAGGTGTTTCTAAAAAAGGAAAAGAATACCGTAATTACGATATTGAAGAGGAAGCAAATCAACCTATTATGTCAGCTACTGAAATTGACGATGATGACCTCCCTTTCTAAAAAATAGCAAGTTCTTGGTCGTTGATGAAACTGATAAAGATTTAGGCCAATTCAAGACATTTGAAGAAGCTTATCAACACATGTTGGATTATTTGGATATGTCTGAAGACCAATACCTGAATGATTACATGGCTCAGGAACTTGTTTATGTTTGTAAAAAGGAGTAAACACTATGCCTTCAATGAAAGAATACGCTTTGAAATATCATAAACTCGGCTTTTCAGTAATTCCAATCAATCCAAGAAATAAAATGCCGTTGATTGACTTCGCGAATAAAACGATGTCAGCTGATGAAATTGAAAGTTTTTGGAACGGCTATCCGAATGCTAACATCGCTGTTCGAACGACTAATTTCTTCGTCATCGACATTGATAAGCATGGATCAACCAACGGATTTGAAAGCTTGAAGAAATGGGATGGTTTAAAGCTTATCGAGCCAACTTTACAAGCTAAGACTGCCAGTGGCGGAAAGCATCTTTTCTATTTTAAAAGAGAAGATATTCAAATCAGTCAAATGATAGGTTTCCTTCCGGGCGTTGACATCAAAGCACATCCAAACAATTACATCTTAGTGGCGCCATCGGCAACCGATAAAGGTCAATACGAGTGGGATTTAGAGAAATCTAAAGAAGGTTTGACGATGGTAACTCCGTCAAAACAACTAATAGAAGCTATTAAAAAACAATATGCTTTAACAAACGGGCATAGCTACGATGGTAAAGACGGCTTGCGAGCTTTAAGAGCAAGAACGTATCAGAAAACTAAAAATCAGACAACTGAATTGTTCGAAACCATCGCGGTTGGTTTTGGTGATGAAGGTGGACGTAATGACAAGCTAGCTAGTTTTGTTGGTGGCTTACTATATAGAGCTGTTGATGATGAATTAGTTCTCCAACTAGCACAGATAGCAAACAACAACAGTATCAGCCCACTTCCTCAACAGGAAGTGGAACGGACTGTTGAAAGTATGATCAAAAAAGATAGAAGGTGATTATAATTGGTGATGTAATTAGCATCGACAGAAATGCAGGTATGATTACCACGAAAGATGGCAATATTAGAGCTAACAGTCCAAATAATGTCTTAATGGCTTTTAAGTCAGATGACCAATTAAGTATTTATTTAAAACACAACGAATTCTCGCAAGAACATGAATTAATCAAAGACATCAAAATCGGTAACACTCATTTCAAAAAAGGTGAGCTACCTTCTAATTTTGATTCAGTTGTTAAAGTGTATTTCGAAAGTGTATTGAAAGTAGCTTTTTCAAATCAAGCGATGGTCGATGGTATGGAAACATTCTTCTCAGAAAGAACTTACAATCCCGTAGTTGAATATATGGAAGAAGCAGCCGAAGAATGGGACGGCAGACAGCGAATCGATCGTATGTTTCAAGTCTATTTAGGTGCTGACGACATTGAATTAATTTCAAAAATCGCTCGAATGTGGTTAGTGGGCGCGGTTGCGAAGGTGTATGATCCGTATACTAAATTTGATTATGTTTTAGATTTGGTCGGTGGTCAAGGTGTCGGCAAAACATCACTCCTTCAAAAATTAGGCGGTGATTGGTATACGGATGCCATTACAGATTTTGCAAACAAAGACAATTACGACATCATGCTTAAAAGTTTAATCGTTAATGATGATGAGATGGTGGCAAGCAATCGCATGTCATTTGCCGAAACAAAGGCTTTTATCTCAAAAACAAGTCTGCGTTTCAGAAAACCATACATGAAACGAACAGAGGAATTTGCTAAAAACTTCGTTTTGGCACGCACGACTAACCAAAAAGAATATCTAAAGGATAAGACAGGTGAACGTCGTTTCTTACCGATTATGGTAAATGCCGAGAACCAAAAGAAACATCCGATGGAAATCGAACCAGAAACAATTAAACAAATCTGGGGTGAAGCCGTCACGATTTTTAAAGATGGTGCAAGTTTGATGTTCGATGAAGAAACTGAAAAAGAATTAAACGTTTATCGTGAACGATTCATGTACAGAGACGAAGTCGAACAACAAGTTCTCGAATACTTAGACATGCCAATTCCTAGCAATTGGGAGCAGATGTCTGCTCAAAAGCAGCATCAATATACGCAAGCTTACTTCGACAACGATCCAGCCTTTGATGGTGGTGATTGTCGACTTACGAAAGTTTCAACGCGTGAAATGATGTACAACTTATTCATGAGAAGTTCGAATGACAGGAAACTTTCGACAAAAATAAATATGGTCATGGATAATCATCCTGAATGGGAGAAAAAACAATTCAAAATAGCTGGTAAAAACACTAAAGGGTTTAGACGAAAAATCAAAAAATAGTTCGGTTACTTCTCTGATTTTATCGGATACCATCGGTTACCTTTCGCCAAAAGGTATCCGTAGGTATCCGATGGTAACCGATAATTTTGGAGATCGGATACCCCTTTGAACCCTTGATATTACTGAGTTTATTATATATAAGGTAACCGATAACCTATATTTTATTAAAAAGTATTATAAAAATAGTAAATATATAAAGAAACGTTGATATTAAAGGATTCTTGCAAATATAAGTACAAGGAAATAATAGAAAAGTGTTTTTTATCGGTTACTCGGTTACCTTTACTGTTTTTGAGGTAAAAATATGAGCAAATGGTCAAATAATTTAGCAGTGAAACACTGCGTTGGTTGGTACGAACATCACGAGGAAACACCGTTGGACGTGCTAGAGGATTTCGTTAATTGGACTAAGACCAGACATTTAAGAAGTTACATTAAAATTGCAGAGATGCTGCATGTCACAAGAAACGAAGCAAAGAGATTGCTGGATTTAGCGGCATTGCCAGATGATGTTGTAATTCGCAGAATGAAAGGATTGATGAAAAATGGTAAGTGAAGCTTGGAAGCCGATTAAAGGTTACGAAGGTTTCTACGAAGTGTCGAACAAAGGACGTGTACGAAGCGTTGAACGCTTAAACGCTCGTGGTCAACACCGCAAAGGTAAAGCAATCAGCGCCAATAGTATTCAACAAGTGTCGCTTTACAAAGATGGTAAACGCAAGAATTTCTTGGTTCATAAACTTGTGGCGGATGCATTTCTAGAAAAACCTCAAGCCAACGAGAAACTAATACATGTTGATGGAAATCCAGAGAACAATTGTGTTGAAAATCTTAAGTGGCAAAAGAAAGCACAAAGGAAGCGCAATGTTTATTGTTTTGAAGATAATAAAACTGGCGAAGTTTTTGAAGGTTCAATCAATGATTGTGCTAATGCTTGGGGAATAACTAAGGCATGTTTGCTTTGCCGTGCAAACAAGGGTCGTGTCACAAAAACATTGATCGGTGTTCAAGGATTTCGTACGTTCACGAACATCGAAACAGGCGATGCGTTTCACGGTACGAAACAACAAGCGCGAGCATACTTTCATGTTAGTTGGAATACGCTCTACGACAAGATTAACTCTGGTTTGATTCAGATGTTTCCGCCTGATGATGAACCAACAAACAGCGAAGACAAAATCTCAGGCCCAAAAACAAAACGTCTACTTAATCAGTACTACTTGAGAAAAGCCAATGAGCTTGGATTGTGAGGTAGAAGATGAATATTAAAAAATCATTACAAGAAATTATGGATACAGCTTTAGGGCATGTGCTGTATAATGACGCTTTTGAAATTAGAGAGGTGGATGAATGATATCAAAATTTAGAGCGTGGCTGAAAGATGAACAACGGATGATTGAATCATACGACATCCTTGCTATTGATTACGAGAATGAAGAAATAGTCACACAAAAAGTCTATTCTGAACGTGGATTGGCGATTGAAAGGGATATACATAGCTACGATTTTGATGATGTTAATCTCATGCAATTGACTGGACTGACTGACAAGAATGGGAAAGAGATTTTTGATGGTGATGTTTTAAAAACGTCTGACGGTGAGTTAGCAAAAGTCGTTTGGAACAAGGAATTGGCTTGCTGGGAAGTCGAATTTTTAAGTGAAATTGTTGATTTAAGTGAAGTTGCTGACGTTAAAAGCAATAGGTCTTATTGTGAAATTGTGGGCAATATCTACGAAAATCCAGAGTTTTTGGAGGGAGATTGGGATGACTTTCTTAGGTTGCTTAGATTGCATTTTTAGCAACGAAAAGCCAGATGATTATGATTGGGGAGCTTCTAAAAACTAGTTACCTAAGTCGGAAGAATTTAAGAAATGGGAAAGTCAAGGGCCTAGTTTAGCACAATGTGAAATAGCTATTTATTTGCTGTTTGATAATTGGGAGGAGAAATAATGCAATTTGGTATTTCATCAACAGAAGTTAAAACAGTCGCTGAGTTTTTGCTGCAGCACAGCTTGTTAGATGATAATCCAAAATACAAAGAAGGTTATCAACAAGCTGTTAAAGACATGGAAGAGCTTTTGTCGGAAAAAGTTATGCAAAATATGAAGGCAATGGCAGAAGAGCTAGATAGAATTAACGCTAATTTTTTGGGAGGTGAAAATAATGAATAAACAAGAAGCGATTGACAAAATTGAAGATAAAAGAACAGATTGCGATGACACAATTTGGGGAGGTGCTTATGATGAAGCTATAGACGATGCATTAGCTATTGTTAGACAACTTGATGAGCCAGAAAAACCTGTGGTTCCACAATTCGTTGCAGATTTTTATGAGTCTATCGAAG
>ERZ1034915.215-NODE-215-length-39652-cov-7.519459_pt1 | contig 39652 bp, 27 predicted proteins | sample MGYA00520592_ERZ1034915 | MGnify/ENA primary metagenome ERZ1034915 (study PRJEB33766, sample SAMN09781787) | gut metagenome | biome: gut microbiome | host: Homo sapiens | place: Madagascar | study: EMG produced TPA metagenomics assembly of the PRJNA485056 data set... | reverse complement strand
ATTTTATAGAGTTCTTATAGATGATAATAAGATTTTCCAGACCTGTTTTCGGAAAATTCCATAGAGTTTTGAAAACAGACGGTTCCGCGACTCCATGCGGAATCGCGGAACATCCCCGGGAGATCCTCTTTACTTCACGTCGAAGGAGAACACCCGCATCGGTTCGGCGCTCCAGCCCGTTTCCAGCACCAGCCGCACCGCCGACGCCTGAACCGGTTTCCAGGCCAGCTGCACCAGCCGGTGATGGTTTTCCTCCACATTCGCCAGCACGACGTTTTTGCCGTCCACATCGGCTTCCACCCGGAAGGCGCGCGGCAGCTTCGCCGGCATTTCGCGGATTTCGCCGGAGGTCTCCACATTGCGCTGCCGCTTCAGGTCGGCAAGATCGCTGTCGAACACCAGCCGCGCTCCGGAAACCGTCTCCGGTTTGTCGAAGGTGTAGGAGCAGCTTTCACCCGCCGCGAAGCTCGCGCCGTGCTCGCCGTCGTCCCAGTCGCGATCCCAGCCGTCCCGCAGGATTTCACGGTCACTCCTGGCTTTCAGGGTCAGTTCCGGCACGCGGCGCGGAATGTTCGGGATGAACTGGTCCTGATCCAGCAGCGTCTGCTGGAGTTCGTCGAGATGGCGCTCGTAAACGCCGCGCGGCAGTTCGCCGTGGCGCAGTGCGATCGCGGCGGCGGTGCCGACCGCCTGCCCCATCATCGCGGTGGTCGCCATCACCCGGGTCGAACTCAGCGCCATGTGCGTGGTCGAAATCTGCCGTCCGGCAAAGAACAGATTGTCGATGTTCACCGAATAGAGCGAACGGTACGGAATCCCGAACGGCGATGGCGCGGGATGGAAAATCGTCGGCGCGCCCGGATAGTAGATCGCCTCGGGATGGTGGTCGTCCATCGTCCAGCCGCCGTAGCAGACGCTGTCCTTGAATTTCCCCTCCGCCTCGACCTCTTTCTGGCACAGGATGTGGTCGCCGACAAACCGGATGCTTTCACGCTTGCCCGGCAGACTGCCGATCCAGTCCAGTTCCCAGCCGTGGCCGCGCCCGTCCGGATGGTTCTTGATGTACTCCCAGACGCCGTAGGCGATTTTATAGAGTTCGTCGCGGATCTCCTCGGCGTCGGTGATCGTGTCCTTCACGCCGCCGAACTCCATCCACCAGAAGTTGTTGCCTTCCGGCATCAGGTTGCGTTTCGGCGCGGTCTCGTCGGTGTAATGATAGGCCCACTCCGGCGCGCGGAACGGCCGGTGCGCGGAGGTCCGGCGCAGCTGGATCAGAATGGAGTTGCCCATGGTCTTTTTGTCTTCGACTTCCGGTGCGTGGGATTCGTCGAACTCATCGCGCCCCTCGCGTCCCTGCCGGAACTTCGCGCCGGAGAGCCGCAGGATGCCGTCGCCGGAACAGTCGGAGAAAAGTTTTCCGCTGACCTTGTAGCGAGTGTATTCCACCAGGTTCCACGCGGTGACTGAAGTGATTTTGCCGTTTTCAACCTCAACCTTCTCGACGGAGGAATTCAGCAGCACCCTGAGGTTCGGTTCACGGATCGCAAAGGAGTACATCACATCATCCCAGATCGTGAAGCGCAATTCCGGATTATAGTAATAGTTGTCGAGCTGAAGCTCTTCCAGCAGGCCGGTCTCCTTGCGGTTCGGACCGTGTGCGCCGCAGATCCACATGCGGATCTCGCTCGAAGCGTTGCCCCCGAACATCGGCCGGTCCTGAATAATCACGGTTTTCGCCCCGTTCCGGGCCGCGGCGACCGCCGCGCAAAGTCCCGCCATGCCGCCGCCGACCACCACAAAATCAGCACAAAGCTCTCTCGTCTTGACCATCATTCCCGATACCCCCGTAAAATTTTAACGATATGAACAAAAGACAATCCGACTCCATCCGTCGTTATTAATTATAATGGATTTTACAGAAATGACAAGGCAAAGATTATCAAATGATGCAATTATTTTGCAAAAATATTACAATATGATATTTTGAACGATTAAAAATAAGCAGCAAGCAGCTCGAATACGCCGCTGAAAATGCGCAGCGCCATCCCCGGCAGAATCAGCGCCAGCAGCAGAATGACGATTGCCTGCAACAGCGGATCGTTTTTCCGATTTGGAGTTTTTTTTCCCACATCGTCCCTCCCGGTCATTCCGAAGTTTCCAGCCATATTATACTGTGCAAATGCCGAAAGTGCAAAGAAACGCACTGTTTATGCAAATCTTTTGTATGAACTTGGTCAATTTACAATTTCCGAGCTTGAATTTAACATCGTAAGATATTATTTTCCTTACAAGAAATTATCTGTCGAAAGAGCCTGTGATGAAAAATAAATTGTTGGAAAAGACTTTTCTGGTGCTGGAGGCGATCGCCGCTTCGCCGGAACCTGTTTCGCTGAAGGATCTGAGCACCACGCTCGGCCTGAACATCAGTACCGCCAGCCGGATCACCGCCGATCTGGTCGAGGCCGGTTATGTGACCAAATCCGGCTACCGCCATTTCGAAGCCGCGCTGGGACTGATCCGGCTCGGGCAGAACGCGATCAACAGCTCCCCGCTGCCCCGCACGGTCAATCCGCTGATCCGGGCCAAGGCGGAAGCGCTCGGCGTCCACGGTGCATTCGCCGGCATCCAGCATGGCCAGCTGGTCTATCTGTACCGCAGCGACCTGTTCAGCCAGAACCAGATGTACGGCCTGCCCTGCCAGGTGCCCTTTCACCGCTCCAACATCGCGATCGTGATCCTCTCGCAGGCGTTCTCCCGCGAGGAGGCGGTGCAAAAGCTGATGGATTCCGCCCGCAACGACAATGCCGATCCGGCCTACCTCAACGAAGAACGGGAGCTGCTGGAAAAGTTGGTCGACAGCGTACTGACCAACGGCTATCTGCTGCGGATGGAGCCGAACAAGCGCTGGAACATCTGTTTCCCGGTCCGGTGCAAAGAGATTTATTACGGCGTCTCCTTCTACGGCGACGCCGCCGACACCCGGAATTTCGACCGGCTGCTTTTCGAGTGCTCGCTGCTGACCAGCCGCATCCGCAACCTGCTCGGTGAAGAGTAACTTCTTCCGGTTGACAACGGCGGATGGAGCGCTATATTAAACCGGAGAGTGCAATCATTCAACCCGGGGGGAGAATATGCAGAAGGTTCTCGACTTCATCAAACGGCGCTGGCCGGAAACGACCCGCATCCACCGCACCGCCGAGGGCACCCTGCTCGGCCTGCCCCATCCCTATAGCGTTCCCTGCGCCCGGCCGGCGTTTCAGGAGTTCTCCTACCGGGACACCTACTTCGCCAGCCGGGGACTGGTGCTGGACGGCTTTGCCGAACAGGCCCGGAACAACTGTGAAAACCTGCTCTACGAGGTGGAAACCTATGGCTTTGTGCCGGCAGGGAACCGCACGTTCCATCTGAACCGTTCCCAGCCGCCCTTCCTCGCCCCGATGATCGAACTGATCGCCCGCAAATTCCCGAACGACCGGGAGTGGCTGCCCCGCGCGGTCGCCGGGCTGGAAAAGGAGATGGCCTTCTGGAATGACCACCGCCGCACTCCCTGCGGCCTCCACCATTACAGCGGCAATCCCGACGCGGCGGCGATTGAGGAGTTCTATGCGGACTGCTGTGTGCGGCGTTTCGGCGGCCCGGCGGAAGAAGCCGATCCGGCGGCCCGGCGCGCCGCGGCGCTCCATGCCCTTGCCGAAGCGGAATCCGGCTGGGATTTCACGCCCCGCTTCGAACACCGCTGTCTCGACTACGCCCCGATCGACCTCAACGTGCTGATGTATATCGCCCGGCGGGAGATTTCCCTGCTCTACCGCGACCTCGGCGACCTCGGCCATGCGATGGAATGGGAACAGCGCGCCGAAATCCGCAGGAACCTGATCAATCGCTACTGCTGGAATGAGGAGCGCGGCGTATTTCTGGATTACGACTTCGTCAACAAGCGGCATTCACCGGTATTTTCCGCCGCCTCGCTGTTTCCGCTCTGGGCCAGCCTCGCGACGCCGGAACAGGCGGAATCCACCCTGTTCGCGGCGGAAAAGTATCTGGAGTGCGACTACGGCCTCGCCGCCTGCGAACCTGGCAAATCCGACCGGCAATGCCGGTGGGATTACCCGAACGGCTGGGCGCCGCTGCAATTGATTGCAATCGAAGCTTTCGACCGCAACGGTTTCACCGAAGCCGCCCGGCGTCTCGCTCAGAAGTACGTCGATCTGGTCACGGCGAACTTTGAAAAGACCGGCGAACTGTGGGAGAAGTACAACGTGGCGGACGGCACCGTCGATATCCGCAGCACGCATCCGATGCCCGCGATGATGGGATGGACCGCCGGCGTGTTCGTCTGCGCCGCCGACTATCTCAGCCGTTCCCGGTAACGGATCAGAAAAGCGTCCCGGCGGCAGGCTGTAATGCTGCCGGAACAGCTTCGCGAAGTGAAATTGATCGTTGAAGTTCAGCCGCGCGGTCATCCGCCGCTCACTCCCGACTTGCAAAAAATGCGTTTGAAAGGTATTTTATAAAAAATTTCAGCCGTTTTTCTGATCGGAAAGGAGTGAATATGATTCGAATGTTCCTGATTGCGGGTGCCGCAACTTTGTTGCTGGCCGGATGTGAAAAAGAGGCTCCGGCCCCGGCCGCGCCGCCGCAGGTCGAAGTGATTACGGCGGCCGAAGCGCCGATCGCCGAAACGATTCCCGCCGTCGGGGTCGCCAAAGCCTACGATGAGGTGAATCTGGTCGCGCGGGTCGAAGGCTATCTGGTCAACCGGAATTTCAAGGAGGGGCAGGAGGTCAAAAAAGATCAGCTCCTCTATGAAATCGAACCGGTGCTGTACCGGGCGCAGGTCGAGGCCGCCGAAGCCGAACTGGCCAAGGCGAAGGCCAATCTGGCCAATGCCGTCGAGCAGTACAACCGCCAGCAGACATTGCTGAAGGGGGACGCCACCAGCGAACGTGCGTTCCAGAACGCCGAAGCCGACAAGCTCAGCGCCGAGGCAGACGTGCGCGGCTGTCAGGCCAGGCTCGAAACCGCGAACCAGAATCTGGAATACACCCGGATCAGCGCCCCCTTCGACGGCTGGGTCGGCCTTTCGGCGGTCAGCACCGGCAATCTGGTCAACCTCGAAACCGGCACGCTGGCCAAGGTGGTCAAGACCGATCCGATGCGCGTCGAATTCGTGATCACCGAGATGGACATTCTCAAAATGCACGAGTTCCGCAAGGACGGCCGGAATCCGGATGTGAAGGTCAGTTTGACCTTTCAGGACGGCACCGTCTATCCGACCGAAGGAAAAATCTCCTTCTGGAACAATGAGATCAACAATACCACCGGCACGCTGAAGCTGCAGGCGGTATTCCCGAATCCCGACCGGAAACTGCTCCCGGGCATGTTCGTGCGGGTCAAGCTCGAACCCCGGCAACCGAGCACGAAGCTGCTGCTGCCGCTGGCGGCGCTGATGAATGATCAGGCGGGCGATTATGTCTATCTGGTCACGCCCGACGGCACCGTGAAGCGGCAGACCCTCAAAACCGCGTTTCGCGACGACAGTTTCGCAGTGGTCACCGACAACCTGAAGCCCGGCGACCGGGTCGTGGTCAAGGGACTGCAGAAAGTCCGCCCCGGCTCGAAGGTCAGGGCGGTCGAATCCGCCGATCCCAATGTGCAGCTGCCGAAGGCCGCGAAGCCGGAAGCGCCGAAAACTGACGGAGCCAAACAGAAATGATCAGCCGTTTTTTCATCGAGCGGCCGCGGTTCGCCTTCGTGATCTCGATCGTGATCACGCTGGCCGGACTGATTTCGATCTTCACGCTGCCGGTCGCGCAGTACCCGAACATCACGCCGTCGCTGATTTCGGTGACCACCACCTATCCGGGCGCCGACGCCAAAACCGTGCAGGAGACGGTAATCCAGCCGATCGAAGCGCAGCTCAACGGCGTGAAGCGGATGCTCTACATCAGCAGCACCGCCACCGACACCGGCATGGCCACGATCAACGTGACCTTCGACATCGGCACCGACGGCGACCAGAATACCGTGAACACCCAGAACCGGGTCAACTGGGCCAGCGCCCAGATGCCCGAAGAGGTGCGCCGCCAGAGCGTGATCGTAAAGGAGAAATCCAGCAATATGCTGCAGGTGATCGCGCTCTATTCCCCCAAAGGGACCTATGACTCATTGTTCCTGAACAACTACAGTTCGATCAACCTCAAAGATGAGCTTGCGCGCATTCCGGGCGTCGGCGACGTGCAGATGCTCGGCGAACTCAAGTATTCGATGCGAATCTGGCTGGATTCGGACAAGCTCGCCTACCTCAATATGACCGTGGATGACGTGATCGCCGCAATCAAGGCGCAGAACGTGCAGGTTTCGGCCGGAGCGCTTGGAGACGCGCCGATCTCCGGCAAGCAGGTGTTCCGCTATTCGCTGCAGACGCAGGGGCGGTTCACCGAGCCGAAGGAATTTGAAAATATCGTGGTCCGTTCCACCAGTGCCGGGGAACAGGTGCGGCTGCGCGATATCGCGAAGGTCGAACTCGGCGCCGAAAACTACTCCTCCAGCGGCAGCTTCAACGGCAAGCCCGCCGCGCTGCTCGCGATCTACCAGCTCAACGACGCGAACGGCCTCGAAATCGCCGAAGCCGCCCGGAAAAAGCTCGAAGAACTGAAGGTCTACTTCCCGGAAGACCTCGACTATGCGATCCCGTTCGACATGACCGACTTCATCACCGCCTCGATCGACGAAGTGGTAGTCACGCTGATCGAAGCGGTGCTGCTGGTGATCTTGATCACCTATCTCTTTCTGCAGGACTGGCGTTCAACGATGGTGCCGACCATCGCGATTCCGGTATCGCTGATCGGCACGTTCGCGGTGATGGCGGTGATCGGATATTCGATCAACCTGATCACGCTCTTCGGGCTGATCCTCGCGATCGGCGTGGTGGTGGACGACGCGATCGTGGTGATCGAAAACGTGAACCGGCTGATGGAGGAGGAGCACCTCGATCCCAAAGCTGCCGCGATCAAATCGATGGAGCAGGTCACCGGGCCGGTGATCGCGACCACGCTGGTGCTGCTGGCGATGTTCATCCCGGTCTGTTTCCTGCCGGGGATCACCGGAGAAATGTACCGCCAGTTCGGCATCACCATCTCGGTGGCGGTCGCGATTTCGAGCGTCAACGCGCTGACGCTGAGTCCGGCGCTGAGCGCGATGATCCTGCGGCCGATCGATCCGAATGCGAAGAAATTCATCTTTTTCCGCTGGTTCGACACCGGTTTCGAGAAGCTGACCGCGGGCTACGGCAAAATCGTGTCGCCGATCGTGCGGCGCACTTCGCTGATGATCGTCTGCTATGCGGGTCTGGCGTTCCTGTGCGTGCAGCTCTTCAACCATCTGCCGACCGGCTTCATCCCGGACGAGGATCAGGGCAAGCTCTTCGTAAACGTCCAGCTCCCCGACGCGGCCAGTTTGAACCGCACCACCGCCGTGACCGACCGGGCCGCGAAGCTGGCCGCCGAAGTCCCCGGCGTGATCGACGTGATCGCGGTGCCCGGCTTCAGCATCCTGACCGGCGCGCAGGCCTCCAACAACGCGCTGCTGATCGTCTGCCTGAAACCGTGGGAGGAGCGCAAAAAGCCGGAGCTTCAGCAGAATGCGATCCTCGCGGAGCTGATGGCGAAATTCAATGCGATCCCCGAAGCGCAGCTCAGCGTTTTCGGCATGCCGTCGATCCAGGGGATCGGCACCACCGGGGGCTTCTCCTTCGTGATCGAGGACACCACCGGCACCCACACCGACCGGCTGCAGGAGGCGATCGACCTGATCACCGCCGAAGTGCGCAAGCGTCCGGAGTTCCTCGCGGTCTATTCGACCTTCAGCGCCAACGTGCCGCAGGTTTTCCTTGAAATCGACCGGGAAAAGGCGCTCAAGCTCGGCGTCGCGCTGACCGACCTCAACACCGCGCTGCAGGGGCTGACCGGCTACACCTACGTGAACGACTTCAACAAATACGGCAAGGTGTACAAAGTGGAAATTCAGGCCGAAACCAACTTCCGCGACAGCACCGCCAAGCTGCGCAACCTTTTCGTGCGCAATAAATCCGGCGAAATGATCCCGCTCGGCACGCTGGTCAACATCAGAACCCGCCCCTCTCCGCAATACCTGAACCGCTACAACCTCTACTCCTCGGCCACCGTCAACGGCATGCAGCGCCCCGGCTACAGCAGCGGACAGGCGATGAAGGCGATGGAGGAGATCGCCCGCAAGGTGCTGCCCGCCGGAATGAAGTTCGAATGGACCGACATGTCCTATCAGGAGCAGAAGTCCGCCGCCGGCATCAGCCTCGGCAGCATTGAAATCAATATGATGGCGGTCATCTTCGCGCTGGCGCTGCTCTTCATGTACCTCTTTCTGGTCGCGCAGTACGAAAGCTGGATGCTGCCGGTCGCGGTGCTGCTGGCAGTGCCGATCGCATTCTTCGGCTCGCTGCTGTCGCTCTACCTGGCCGGAATCGACAACAACATCTACACGCAGGTCGGCTTTGTGCTGCTTTTCGGCATCGCCTGCAAGACCGCGATCCTGATCGTGGAATTCGCCAAAAACAAATATGACGAGGGAACGCCGCTGTACGACGCGGCGCTCGCCGCCGCCAGACTGCGCTTCCGCGCGGTGCTGATGACCGCGATCTCGTTCCTGCTCGGCACGCTGCCGCTGGTGATCGCGACCGGGGCCGGAGCGGCCAGCCGCCGCTCGCTCGGCACGGCGGTGTTCGGCGGCATGTTCGTCGCGGTGATCGGCGGCACCATCCTGATCCCGGCCTTCTACGTGCTGGTGCAGCGGCTGGTCAACTGGACCGGCGGGACAGGATCGCCGCGCCGAGCGCCGCAGTCAGCGGAGCCACCAGCACCAGCCCGAAACTCCCGATGATGGTCTTGACCGCTTCGGAAGCGACGTAGGGGTTGTTGATGAAATCCGCCGGACTGGTTCCCTGCGCGGCGAAGGTCATCATCAAAGTCAGGTAGCCGCCGGAGTAGGCCAGCAGCAGCGTGGTGGTCATCGTGCCGACCACGCTGCGCCCGATCCGCAGCCCCGACTGCATCAGTTCACGCCGGGAAATTCCGGGCTGCTTCAACCTCACCTCCTCCATGCCGGCGGCCACATCCATCGCCAGATCCATCACCGCCCCGGAGGAGGAGAGGAAGATCGCGCCGATGTAGATATCCGACAAACTCAGGAACTCGTAGCCGGAGTAGAGCAGCGACTGCGAATACGGCATCACCGCGCCGTTGATCTTGAAAAGATGGGTGAACACATACGCCAGCAGCGAGCTTGCGAACACCCCGGCGATCGCTCCCGAGAAGGCGGCGGCTCCCTTGCGGGTCAGTCCCGCCACCAGAAAGATGATCACCGCCGAAAGCAGCGTCACCGCCGCGAAGGAGACCAGCAGCGCGTTCCAGCCCAGCAGGCAGAGCGGGATCACCAGTTTCCAGATCACCAGACAGGAAAATACGAAAGAGAGCAGCGCGCAGATTCCGGTGAACCGGCCGAACACCGCCAGCAGCACCGCAAAGAGGCTGAACAGGATGACGGTATAGCCGATCCGGTAGTGATCCTGCGCGTTCAGCGTATAGGTTTCCGGGTCGACGTCGTCGAGGATTCCGACGAGAACGGTATCCCCCGCTTCAAACAGCTTGTCCAGCTCCATTTGCGCGCGCAGGATGTTCGCCGCCCGGAAGCGTTGCCCTTTCCACCTGCCGCCGAGGATCTCCACCTCCAGCAACTGCGACCCTTTTTTCAGCAGGCCGAACTCCTCCACGTCGGTGTTGTCCACCGCGACGACCCGGGCACGGACCTTCCGGCCCGGCTGCGGATCGCTTTTCGGAAAGAGGTCCAGACAGGCCAGCCCCGCGCACAGCAGCGCCAGCACCAGAAACATCACCAGGTCGCGCCGGGAAACCGGCAGCTTCTTCCGGCCCGGCATCGCTCAGCGCACCACTTGCTTCAGCCGTTTGGAGATATCGGTGTTGTCGATCATGTTGGAGAAAAGTTCCGCTCCGGCGCCGTAAGCGGTGGTGCTGACCGGCAGCGCCGTGTGCGCTCCCGTCGTCCACGCCACTGCCGACTTGTTGTTCAGCAGGCGGATCACCGCGTCGGTCAGCACCGCACCGCCGGTGAATTTGCCGTCCTTGTACTGCCGCTCAAACGCCTCCTGCAACGTCTTTTCCTCGTTTTCGGTCAGGTTCAGGCCGCCCTTCTCCCGCCTGCCGTCAGCGGCGAACACCAGCCCCGCCATCTCCGTGATCAGCGGTTTGACCTGCTCAAAGGACGGCTGCTCCAGCTTCCTGAATTGATCGGTCATCCTGTCGCGGGAGCACTTCTGAAACCGCAGATTTTCGATATAGGAGCGGTAGCCGGTCCCGGCGAAACCGAGCGTCAGGCCGCCGGTCTCATGGTCGCCGGTCACCACGATCAGCGTGTCGTCGGGATGTTTCCGCGCAAACTCATAGGCGACCCGGACCGCATTGTCGAAGTCGATCACCTCCCGGAGCGTCGTGGCCGCGTCGTTCGCATGGCACATCCAGTCGATCTTGCCGCCCTCGACCATCAGGAAGAAGCCTTTCGGATTATCCAGCAATTCGATGCCCTGCCGGGTGAAGTCGGCCAGCCGCAGCGTGTCTGCATCCATGTCGATCGCATAGGGCAGGTCCGCCTTCGCGCCGACGGAGATCACCTTTCCGACGCCCGGCTTCAGTCTGCCGAACTCCTCTTTGCTGCGACTGACGGTGTAACCCGCCTGCCGGGCCAGCCCGTAAATGTCGCCCCGGTACAGCTTGTCTTTCTTGTCGTCGTGCCGGGCGATGCCGCCGCCGCCGAAATAATCGAAATCCGACGCGACCAGATCCAATCCGAGCTGGTAGTAGTTGCCCCGGCTCGCGTTGTGCCCGTAAAAGGCCGCCGGCGTCGCGTGGTTCAGCGTCACCGAGGTTACAATGCCGACCTTGCGGCCGCTGTCGCGGGCGGCTTCGGCGACGGACTGAAGTTTGCGCTTTCCGGTCGCATCCATGCCGATACGGCCGTTGTTGGTCTTTTCGCCGCACGCGATCGCGGTGCCGCTGGCGGCCGAATCGGTGATGAAGGAGTCCGCCGCCATCGTGGTGGTGATCGCCTGGCCGGGGAACCGGTTGATCAGCAATCCGCGTTTTTCGGTGCGGTTCAGGAACTCGTCGGTCATCATCCGCTGCGGGATCGACATGCCGTCGCCGATGAACAAAAACACATACTTGACCGGTTTTGCTTCCGCGGCGTGAACCGCCGCCAGCACCGTCACGGCGATGATCGCCAGCAGACAACGCAGGAATCTCATTTTCATCCTTTCACCTTGTGTTTAGGTTGACTCCGGGCCAGCCGGAGCTAACATTTCCGTCACAGGATTAATATGGATGAGTTTTCCGCGCAAGTCAATGCGCATTCGGAAAATTTTCGGGTTCCGGCGGCGTGTAGTGATCCGGTCCGCCGTACTGCCTGAACCGGCGGTAGCAGACGAAGAGCAACATCGCGGTCAGCAGCGCCAGCAGCGCGCCGGCGTAGAAGATCAGCCGGTAGTTGCCGGAGAGGTCGATCAGCTTGCCGATCAACGGCACCACGAAAATCATCGCCAGCGTGCCCAGAATCCCCTGCGCCGACTGGTACTGCGCGAACCGCGACTGCGGGAACAGCCGCAGCAGCAGTGACGCCGTCAGCGTGAAATAGGTTCCGGAGAGAACCGTATGGGCGATCAGCGCCGCCGCGAATCCGGCTTCCCCCCGAATGAAAATCCCGCTGACGAGACAGCTTATCCCGTACAGCAGCATCACGGTGATCCCGCAGCGCAGCGGATGGAACCGGTCGGCCAGCACTCCCAGCGGATAGGAGAGCACGATCGAAACCACATAGCTCGCCGCGATGTACTTGCCGAAATGGTCCAGCGGCACATTCAGCTCCCCGATGAAGAAGATCGAATAGGTGTTCACCGGCATGAACACGATCGCCGCCAGCGTCACGGCGATGAAGATCAGCAGATAATAGCCGGAGGTGAAGCTTTCGCGCAGATAGGTCCCGGCGGCGGCGAGCGGCGAATGCCGCTGCTCGGGCTGCTCGGGCGGCGGCGGGTATTCGCCCTCCTTCACCCGGAAACACATCACCATGAAGCCGATCAGGTAGATTCCCCCCACCGTCAGGAAAAGCATCATGTAGTGGGTTTCGGCATAGCCGAGGAACCATGCGTTGAAGATGATCCCGGTCGCCAGGCTGACAATGCGGAACAGCCCGAAAAAGCGGCCGATCAGCTCCCGGGGCACCACATCATTGATCAGTGCGGTGAAGATCGCGTTGCCGATGAACACACCGAATTCAAACAGCATCCACGATACGCCGAACAGCGTCAGAATCAACTGATTTTCGGAGATACCCTGCAAGCCGGAAATCCGGTGCAGGCAGCTTCCCAGCCACGGGGTGAACGCCATGCCGACCATGCCGAGGAACGCGATCGGCGTCGAAAAGAACAGATAGGGGATCCGCCGCCCCCAGCGTCCCCGGTGGCGGTCGGAGCGGTAGCTGATGACCGGCCCGACCAGCAGTCCGAGAACGCCGGGCAGCGCGACCAGATAAAGTCCGACCAGAAAGTCCGAAGCGCCGTGCTGCTTGAGCAGCAGCTGGGTGATCACTCCGACCGAACGCTCCCGCAGCGACCATACGAAATCCCCCGCCAGCAGCAGGAAAAAGAGCGCGACAATACCGGCAAAGGTATAGGTCAAAGTCCCGGCGCGCCACTGCCTGCACGCGGGCGCTCCTTCAGCAGAATGCGTATTCATCGGTGGATTCCCCGTTTGTTGTTTCTCGAAATATCCCTATTATACAGCCGCGTCCAGGCTTTTGCAAGCGGAAATGACCCGGTAAGTGCGGCCGGCTTCGACCGGCAGCAGAAGCGTCCCGGCACCTTCCGTAACCGTAATGTTCCGCTCCGGTTTGCCGTCCCGCATCACCGTATAGTCGCCCGGCAGCAGGTCAGTCAGCAGCGCCTGGCGCGGAGCGCCCGCCGGAACCGTGAATTCCACCGGGTCGGCGGTCGCCCGGCCGTTTTTCGAGAAGGTCACGATCCGGTCCGCGACCTTCACGCCGATCCGGGTGCCGGATTCAAACAACTCCGCCGGAAGCTTCGGCGCGGAAGGCTCCCCGATCTGCATCACGTGCAGGAAACGATCCTCCGCCGCCGGTGTTTTCGGGGAGATCATCGTACGCCAGCCGCGGCTCAGCATCCGGTTGCGGGGCGGCATCTCCACTTTTTCGTTGAAAAACTCCAGCGCCCTGCCGTCGCCCGCCGTCGTAACCTCAAGGTTATCACGGCGCGGCAGCAGCGTGGTCACGAACAGCTCTCCGGGCTTTCCTCCGGGCAGGCTGTTTTCCACCCGGACGGCATTTTCCATGAGTTCCGGCCGCGCGATGGTATTCAGCAGGAAATACTTCCGAAACTCCGGCCGAGTCGAAACCACATGGTCATACACGATCAGCAGCGCGGGCGTTTCCGGATTGTCGAGGCGGCAGAACACGAAGCTGCGTTCGTACTCCTTCATCTTGTGCGGACTGTACGCCGCCGCGATATCCCCCTTGATGTGGCTGAAGAGCGGCCGGTCGGCGTCGGGGCCGGCGTAATGGGCGGCCAGGCGGCCGGTTGAATGAATTTCAGGATGGTCGATCACCTGCCGGATCGTCCACGGCATCGTCTTCACGAAGCGCTGGCCGCCGTCGTTGCCGGGCACCGCAAACTTTTCATCCGGGTCGTAGACCAGCAATGCGTTGTGCGGAATGGTGCGTTTCGCGAAAGTGAAGTCGTAGTGCTGCCCCCAGTGGCCGTAAACGCCGATATCCACCGCAAGCGGGGCGCGGTAGAAAATCTGGAACGCGCCCGCATCCATGTGCTGGTGGTCGTGCCGGTTGTAGGGGGCGGCCTTCATCTCGACCACGGCGGTCCGGGATTCCGGGCCGAACTCCCAGCCGGTGCGGGCAATCATCGACGCCAGCGGTTCTGGGAAGAACCGGGTCTGCGGCAGAGAATCAAACTTCTGCGAGGCAGCCACCTCCGGACGGTTGAGAATCAGGAACTGCACCGGAATATATCCCATTACCCACGGCACCCCCTTCTGACGCAGAAACTCCCCTTTCAGCAGCGGATCCCCGGTGTAGGCAAACATATGAAACGTGGGTTCTCCGTAACGATACGGGCTACCATGTTCGTAAAACACATCGGCATCGTCAAGAAGTTCGCGGTCCGGCAGCATCAGGTAGATCCAGAAATACGGCACTTTGCCGAAATCGGCGGAGAAAACTTCCTTCCCGGTCATATTGCGGAAAATCATTGCCAGAAGCAGATCCCAGCTGAACCGACATGGTCCGTAGTTGCTTCCCTGCGTATGCCGTCCGGAACGGTACTCGTAATTGTGCGCCGGCACCAACTCTTCGAAGATCCGGTAAGCACACAGCCGATAAGGTTCCGGATCCTCATCGTAGATTGCGATCGCCATCGCGAGAAAATCGCGCGACAACTGCGCTTCGTTACCGTGCCCGTTGATCACCGACTGGCGGAACGGCGGCCAGCCGATTTCAGTATCGCGCCCGAGCCGGAGCATCTCCTGCCACAGCATCTTCCGGTCATCGTCGGAAAGCTGCGGATAGCACCAGTCGTACACCTCGGAGGTGACGAAAATCGTATGCCCCATCAGCCGCGTCACATCCATCAGATTGTCAAAATCCACGCTGCGAATGTAGTGCTTGATCGCATCGATCGCCTCTTTCCCGAGGCGCGAATCTCCCTCCAGCGCATACAGAAAGGCGCGCGCTTCGATCCGCAGCAGATAATCCCGGTCATAGACGGTCACGCCATCCTTCCGCGGTACCGTCAACGGCGCAGCGGCGAGTTCCCGCACCTTCCGCACGACCGGAGCGTTTTCCGGGTGTTTCAGATTTGCCCGGATCACCGGGAGATTTCCAGGAGTCAGCAGCAGTCGGGGATGGCCCGCGGGCGGCGTCAGTTTCGGCTGATAATTTCGCGCGGCGGCCGGAATCGGCGGTTCCTGCATCGCCGGCTCCAGCACCAGATAGTCGAGTGTAATTGACGAAGGCAGAATCACCCGCAGCATATGATTGCCCGCTTTGAGCGACAAACGCATCAGCCGTTCCCAGTCGATATCGCGCGCTCTGGCAGGGAACACCACTCTGCGGCGCAGCGGTTCCCCGTCCAGACTGAACTTCGCGTAAATCGCGACATCCCGACCGGGCGAGGCGGCGTTGCTGCAAAGCTGATACTCCCCATCCCGTTCCAACCGGAAGGAGAAGCACAGTTCGCCCTCCTTTTCGCGGGGACGCAGTCCATGCCCGTCGAGAAAACGGGCATTTTCAACCGGCTCGAACTTCGCCGCATCATACTTCGCCCCAGATACCTGCAGAAAGATCCGCTTCTGCGGCGGGGGCGGCAGCGGATCATCGCAGATCCGGCAGGAGAAAATCTCCATCGCGGCATATTCCGTCCGGGCCTGCACGGTGCCGGTCAAGGCCGGATCCGGCTTTTTCAGTTCAAATCGTAGTTCGGCAAGCATTTTGCCGTTGGAATCCAGCACCCGGCCGTCGGCGCCGGTTCGATCCGACGCAAGCCGCAGAGTGTATCGCCGCCCCGGTTCCCAGCGCAGTTCGGAATTGTTCCGCACCGTCATGACCGCAAGCGCCTTCTGCGCATGATACCTGCCGTTTTTCACCAGAGCCAGTTCGACAAAATGTGCGGATTTCTTCGCGGCGGGCCGCCGGCAAAGCTGAAAATACCAGCCGTTTTTCCGATCTGCCGAGCCGATCCAGATGCCGCCGAGCTTATAGGCGTCGGGCGAATCGGAGTCCGGCGTCACCGCGACTTCGACCTCTGCCGTAACCGCTTGTCCCGCCGGAGATTTCCCCAGTTCCACCGCCGTTTTTCCGTGCAATGTGAAAGTAAAAGTCAGCGCAGCCCCCTCCAGCGCCGCCAGCACAGCGCCAATCACCAGAAGAAGTCTCATTTTCCTCGTCTCCCCGGTATTCAAAGCCCCAGATAGAACCGTGTAGCCCGGGGGCTGCTCCAGTCGAAGGTCGGCATGTAGCCGCGCCAGGCGCTGACATGAGCGTCGATCCAGCCGATCACCCGGTTGTCGCCGTGCGGATTCGGCATCTTGTAAACGCCGTCGCTGGAGACATCGTTGATTCCAGTCAGAACAAATCTCTGCAACTCCCAATAGCCGTCACCAAAATGAAGCGTGGTGGAGGGGAAACGGAATCGCGAAGTCTTTCCAGTCACGTTGTGAAAATATCCGGCGATCATCACCGATTTGTACTGGGTTGCGTCCTCTCCATCCGTCGAGCGGTTGATTCCGTATCCACCGTAGATGTTGCCGACCGGCACCCAGCCGAGAGAGGCGTACTGTTCCCGGCTGGTTCCGGGACACTCATACTCTTTCGGATAGTGGCGCACCGTTCCGGACTCTCCCACATGCAGCAGTTCCGGTTTGCCCAGGTAGGAGCCGAGCAGATTCCGCCAGCTCCAGACCGGAGTCCACCTGGTCCCGTAGATGGCGAACACCATATTGTCGTCGTGATCCATGGAATAGCTCGCGGCCGCAGCGGTAATCTGCTTCATGTTGTTGATGCAGCTGGATTGTTTGGCCGCCACCCGTGCACGATTCAGCGCCGGAAGCAGCATTGACGCCAGAATCGCGATTATCGCAATTACCACGAGAAGTTCAATAAGCGTAAATCGGAACCGCGAGGGATTCCGTTCTTTGCCTTCCTGCGGCAGATTTCTTTTCTTCATCGAGCAACACATTTTTACCTCCTTGTTCGACAACGTCTGTTTTCTCAGGCCATCTCCGATTGTTTTTCGGCAGTCAGATCAGAAATGGACATTCCGTAATCACATAACTCAGCGGGTAGATCTCGTGAATCGGCTGATCGGCAATTATCCTGCGGACCCGTCCGTTCAAATATTCGATCGCCCGGCTGCACATCGCGCGGAACGGCATCCGTCCATAGGAAAGCGAACCGGTGTCGGACATCGTAAGATCCAGCATGTCGTCGAAACAGAAAATATAGATCTTCTTGCCCAGCGATTCGCCATACATCTTCAAAGCCGTATGGATCCGGGACATCAGAACCTCACAGCTGACAAACACCACATCGGGTTTGAAACGGATGAGCTTTTCCGCAACAGAATCGTACGCCCGGATGGTCAGCCCCGGCAGAATCAGCTCCTCATTCGGCTTGCGCCCCATCTGTTCGAACGCTTTGCGGTACCCCAGTTCGCGCGAAAACATCGTGTAGCTCTGATCCGGATGGGCGGCGCCGCCGACCAGCATGATGTCACCCGCACCGTTTTCCAGAAAACGCCGGATGATCCGGCAGGAGGCCTCCACATAGTCGACGGCGATGTAACTGAGTTCCGGCTCATCGGTGATCCGGTTGAGCAGCACCGCCGGCATGCGGCGGGAGAGCCGGAGCGCCTCCGGAAAATCCTTCGGCTCCAGATGCGGAAAGAACGCGGCGTCAATATTCTCCCCGGCGAACAGCTCCTCCCGGCTGAGCAGCAGCAGATTGCAGTCATACTCCGAACAGGCCCGCTGCGCTTCGGAGATGATCTGCATCATCGGCGGCCGCTCCGCCTGCAAATCCTGCCGGGTTTCAATGCCGATGTTGATCCGCCTCTCCGCCGGAGAAGAAACCGCCGTCGCCGCCTTGACGAAGGTCCCGACCCCCACCCGGCGGAAAATCCGGTTCTCCTCCTCCAGCCGCGTCAGCGCCTTGCGCGTCGTCATCCGGCTGACCCCCAGCTCCCGCGCCAGATCCACCTCCGACGGCAGCTGCATGCCGGGAGTGAGCAAATGGCTCTCCATCTGGTTCAGAAGCGTCTCATATACGAACAGATACCCATTGCCTGCCATCATCCGCCTTCCTTCTGATTATACCGCTCTATTGTACCGGTCTAAAAATATTATACCACAAACCGGATCGAATGTCAAGAGGCGAATGTGTTTTTTGAAAAAATCTGTCATTCGCCGAACTGGCTGCGTTTGCGGAAGGCGCTCGGCGATTCGCCGGTGAACTTGCGGAACTCCGCTGAAAAGTAGAGTGCGCCGGCGTAGCCGACCTGAAACGCGATCCATTTGACCGGCTGCTCGGTCAACCGCAGCAGCCGCATCGCGGTCTCCATGCGCCGCCGGATCAGAAAGTCGACCGGGGACTCCCCCAGATGCTTCCGAAAGAGCCGCCGCAGCGTCGCCTGGCTCAACCGGAACTCCTCCGCCAGTTCGCCGATGCTCACGGGCTGGTCCAGCCGCGCCTCCAGATAACGCAGAATCCGCTGCAGGATTTCCGGCGTATCGGCCTGATTGTTCTCTTCCGCCAGCATCAGCAGCAGCCGGAAGGCGAGCGCGGCGCTCTCCTGCTGCTTGTCCGCCGCATCTCCGGCGAGCAGCCCGGCGGCGCGGTCGAACAGCGCGTCGAGTTTCTCCGGGGCGGCAGGAGTCAGCACATCCACCCGGTCCAGTCCGAGCGAAGTCAGCAGCGGGCCGACCATCGGCCCGGTCAGCGCCAGCGTCCGCTTCAGCGCATAGTCGCAGTCGCAGCACTCCATCTCCGAATCCTCCCCGTGCCGCACCAGGAATACGCCGCCCGGCTCCACCCGATAGCTCCGGCGGTTCTGTTGGAAATGGAAATTGCCGCGCTTCACGAACTCCACCGCAAAGGTGTTCGAACGCTGCCGGAAACGGTAGCAGCCGGGCAGCCACTCGTCGTCGCCGGTGAAGTCGATCCGGATCGGCCAGTTTTCCAGCGGCGGCTCAGAGTGGTCGAAAATAAAGTGGTGCACCGGGAACTTCCCGACGTCGATCCCGCCGGACCGGGTCCGGGCGTTGTCCTCGAAAAAGCGGATCCGTCCGCGCCGTTCCTCCCGCATCATCCGCCCCCCTTCGCGATTTTTATATATCCTTGATCGAATATCATATATTTTTTGTCGAAAATCACTTTGTGATCGGCTTTCATGATTGTATAATATAGCATAGGAAATCACAAAAACAACGGGGTACATCATGGCTCATCAACCGATATTGAATGTGTGGGGCGGCGGACAGCTGCTCGGCTTTTCCGCCTTCGACGGCGAAACCGATTACGATTCGGGGCTGGTGCTGCGCACCGTCGCCGACTGCTGCGGCTTCGAGATCAAGCTGCCGGTCGAAAGCGGCATCGTGCTGCCGGATGCGGAGCCGCCCCGCGCGTGCATGCTCGCCGGCGACCATTTCCAACTGGAGTGCTCCTCCGGCCCGGTGCGCGGCGCGTTCGCCGATGCCCGCCACTTCATCATCGACGGGGAGTGCCGGGTGTACGGCCTGAATGACGCGCTGCAGATCATCCGCCGTCCCGGCCGGACGGTGCTCGGCGTGCGCAAGGGATTCAACGAATCGTGGCTGGATGCGGACTTCGACGCGATTTTCCGGCAGCGCGCCGCGTGGCTGGCGAAACTGCCGCAGCCCGGACTGCCGACGGACGAGGCGCGCCGCACCTACTGGAAAGCGTGTTCGCAGCTCAAGACCCAGCTCAACTCCCCCTCCGGCTGCCTGAAGCACCGCTGGACCACGCCGGACCGCTGGCCGCACCGCAAGATGTGGCTGTGGGACTCCGTATTCCACGCGCAGGGGCTGCGCCGCCTCGATCCGGCCGTCGCGCGCGAAACGCTTGAAGCGGTATTCGACGGGCAGTGCGCCGACGGCTTCATCCCGCACATGGCGTCGCCGCACGAAAAAAGCGACATCACCCAGCCGCCGATCCTCGGCTACGGCATCAAGCTGATGCTCGAACAACAGCAGTCGCCGGAGTTCCTCGAACGGCTCTATCCCAAAAACGCCGCGTTCCTGAACTGGATTTTCGCCCACCGCGACACCGACGGCGCCGGGCTGGTCGAATGGGCGATCGAAGCGCATGAGATGTGCCGCAGCGGCGAGAGCGGGATGGACAACTCCACCCGGTTCGACGGCGCCACCCAGCTGGACGCGCCCGACTTCAACGCCTATCTCGCCTCCGAGTGTGAGATCATGGCGGAATTCGCCGCCCTTCTCGGCCGGCCGGAAGAACAAAAGCTGTGGCAGGAGCGCCACCGGAAGCTGAACCATCTGATGAACGAACGGCTCTGGAACGATGCGGCGGGGCTTTACGTCGACTACGACCTCGCCGCCGGGAAGCAGTCCCCGGTGCTGAGCCTCGCGGGCTTCCTGCCGCTGATCTCCGGCGCGCCGACCGCCGAAATGGCGGAAAAACTGGTGCGGAACCTGAAGAATCCGGAAACCTTCGGCACCCCGTTCCCGGTTCCGTCGATCAGCTTCAGCCAGCCGGAGTTCTACAGCAAGGACATGTGGCGCGGCCCGGTCTGGATCAACATCAACACCCTGATCGCCCGCGGCCTCGACCGGTACGGCTACCGCGACGAAGCGCGGCAGCTCCGCAGCCGGACCATGCGCGAACTGGAGAAGTTCTACTGCAGATACGGCACATTTTTCGAGTTCTACGACGACCGGAACGAGTGCGACCCGCCGGAGCTGCTGCGCAAGTTCCGCTGCGATCCCGACCGCAGCGTCTACCATCAGGCTTTCATGGATTACGGCTGGAGCGCCACCCTCTATATCGATCTGGCTTTCACCATGTACAGTTAAACGGAAACAACGACAGGAAGGACAGTTTCATGAAAAGACGGATTTTTACCTTAATTGAGCTGCTCATAGTAATAGCCATTATTGCAATTCTGGCGGCGATGCTGCTGCCGGCTCTCAACAAGGCGCGGGACAAGGCGAAATCCTCCGCCTGCATGAACCAGCTCAAGCAGTTCGGCCTCGGCTTCACGATGTTCGCACAGGACCACCGCGACTGCCTGCCGAACCAGAATTCCGCCAACGGGCGCTATGCGCCGGGGGACGGCTGGCAGTCCAAATTCGGCTGGATCGACAGCCGGCTGTTCATCAAGGGAACCAATGCGGAATACGCGATGCTGGGAGCTTCGCGGCTCTGGCTGCGCGGCTACATCACCAGCTCAAAGATGTTCTTCTGTCCGAACGACCGGCTCAACACCCACGCGGCCAACTGGGAAGCGGTGGTCACCGGCTCCGCCGGAAGCACGCCGGAGAAGTTCAACGCCGAAAACACCAACTACCGGGGCAGCTACTACACGCGCGGCATCAGGGATGCGTGGTTCCTCGGAGGCAATCCCACCCAGATCGAATCGGAGAGCAAACTCAACCGCCTGAAGTCGGAACACTTCCTGCAGCTCTGCCGCAGCCACGCCACGGAGCCGACGCTCCCCTCCTCGCTGAAAATCTATCAATTCAACGTCCTGCGTCCTGACGGCAGCGCCCATATCGAGCAGAACAAAAAAAGCCAGTACGGGTGGTGAGCATGGTCAAAACATTGCTGGGAGCGGTACTGCTGGCAGGGACGGCGGCGGGCTGGGCCGGAAACAGCCCGGTACTGCAGCAGGAAGGGGATTACTTCTGCCGCGCCACGGACGCCCCCTTTAAATTCCGGGGAGAGCTGTCGGAGTGGCGGGAACGCGGCGCGCTGCCGCTCTTTCTCGCCGCGGAAAAAAACCGGATGATCCCGGACTGGGAGGGGCCTCTGGACATCGATGCGACCGTCTATCTGCTGCATGACGCGCAATACCTCTATTTCGGCGCGCTGGTGCGCGACCGCCTGCCGTCGTACCAGCCGGTCCCGGAGGCGCTCTACCGGGGCGACGGCTTCCAGCTCGCCTTCGACCCTCTGGACGACACGATCCTGCCCGGCTACGACGCCAACGATATCGAGCTGGGCTTCGGGCGGCTGCGGGACGGCTCCGCGGCGGCGTACTGCTGGCGCGGCGGCGAGGCGCTTCCGACCGGCCCGCTCGCCGATGTCCGCCTGAAGATCACTCCGGCGGGGGAGCATACGCTGCTGTACGAAGCGGCGATCCCGTGGCGCTGCCTCGCGCCGTTCGATCCGCGGAAGCTGGAGAAATTCGGCTTCGACGTGCTGTACAATTCGGCGCGCGACGGCAAGCGGCGCGGCTGGCTGCACTGGACTCCGGGAGTCGGCGAGGAGAAGCTCGCCTTCCTGTTCCGCAACATCCGCCTCGCCGGGAAAGGCGAAGGAGCCGCCGAAGCCGCGATCAACCTTGACCGTTCGCAATACTCCAGCGGCGACCCGGCGCTGGTGTCGCTCTATCTGCCGACGGAACAGGCGGGCAAGGGGCAGGTTCACTTCACCGTGCGGCAGGGCGAACGGGAGGTATGGCGCGAAACCGTCGGCTTCGACGCCCAGCCCGGCGGCACGGTGGTGCGGTGGGCCTACCAGATCGGGCGATTGCGCGGCGACGGCCTGCAGGTCGATGCCCGCGCCGTCTGGCCCGGCGGCGAAACCGCCCTGAACGCCGAACTGCTGAACCTCTCGCCGGAGAGTCTGAAACAGCAGGCGCAGGCGGTGGCGGAGCGCGCTTTTGCGTTCCGGAAGCGGCTGGAGGCGGCCCGCAACGCCGGGGTCGCGGTCGACTATCCGCTGACCGCCCTCGCCGTCTGCGACGTGACGCTGAAATACCGGCGGCGCGATCTGGAAAAACCGGCGCTGCTCAAAGAGTACGCGCTTCTGCCGAAGATCCGCCGCCAGTTCCGACAGCTCGACGCGATGCTCGAACGGGCGGAGCAGGAGCTGGCCGGACTCGAATCCGGCGCCTTGAAGCCGCGCCCTGTCCCGGCTCCGCCGATGCGGAACCTGACCATCCGCGACGGCGCGTTTTACTCCGGCGACGAGGAGGTGCTGCTGATCGGCCCGCTGGGCTGGTGGGAGCCGTTCGACGACCTGAAATCGCTTTCGGAGCTGGGCTTCAACCTTTTCAGCAGCACCCTGATCGCCCAGGCGGTCACGCCCGCGCCGGACAAGGTGCAGCTCGACGGGGCCCGCCGCATCGACCGCGGGCTGCGGGAGGCGGCGAAGTACAATCTGGCCTTCGACTTCCTGATCTCGCCGCATCCGCTGCCGCAGGGCTGGAAGGAGAAACATCCCGAAATGGCGCAGTATCCCTCCGGCGGCTGGATCGGCAGTTCGCTCTACCACACCGCCACCCGCACAATGATCGACGCGATGTGGAAGAACCTGCTGCCGGTGGTGCGTAACAATCCGAACCTGATCGCGCTGGATCTGGTCAACGAGTGGTCGTTTTCCGACGGCGTGCGCGAAATTCACCCGGTAATGCTCGCGAAATTCCGCGCCGCGATGCGGGAGCGGTACGGTTCCGTCGCCGCCGCCAACCGCAACTGGGGAACCGACTGCCGCGACTTCGATTCCCTTGATCCCATGAAGCTGAAGCGGGTCAGCACCGGATTCCGGTACGACTTCGAGTCGTTCCGCAACCGTGAGGGGCTGGAAAACCTCCGCTTCCTGCGGGATACCGCGAGAAAATACGCCCCCGGCACTCCGCTGCACGTGAAGAGCATCGCGGTGACCGACCTCGATCCCGGCCAGTACCTGCCGGTCGGCGTCCAGCGCGAGGAGCGCGGCGAGATCACCGACTTCGCCGGGAGCGACTGCGCCGGAATCATGGAGCTGGACTTCTACCGCTCGATGGTGCCGGGCAAACCCGCCGCCGACACCGAATTTCACGTATCGGTCAACACCACGCCGCACGAGATGGCCGCCGATGCGTGGAGCGCGATGCTGCACGGCGAATCGCTGCGCGAATACTATGCGTGGACCGGTCGCTATTCGGCGGAACTGATGGCCGCCGGGGCGCTGCTCCACATCCCGGAATCGCTGGAGGCGCTCGGCCGGACCGCGCTCGACCTGCGGCGGCTCGCCCCCGAAGTGGTCGCGTTCCAGCGGCGGATTCCCGATGCGGAAGTCGCATTGCTCTACTCCCCGGCGTCGATGTACACCGTGTCGGAGTATCCGGCAAGGCTGCGCCGGGCGCACGCGGAGCTGTCGCACCTCGATCTGCCGGTCCGTTTCCTGAGCGAACGCCAGCTCGCCGCCGGGAAAACCGGCCAGGTCAAAGTGCTGGTGATCCCCGGAGCGCAGCGGCTGGAGCGCGAAACGGCGGAGGCGCTCGCCGGTTTCGCGGCCCAAGGTGGCACGATCTTGACCGCGCCGGGAACCCGGTTCACCGATCCCTACGGAGCGGCACTGCCCGGCTTCCCGGTGCGCGAAAGCGAGCTGACCGCGTCCGCGTTCGACCGCGAATTCGACCGGCTCGGCCTGAACCGCCCGGTGCGCGGCAACCTGCCCGGCGGCGCGCTGGAACTGCGTTCGGCCGAACGCAACAGCGCAATGCTCTTTTACGCCGTCAACTACGGCGCTCCCCGGGAGTTCCGGCCGCTGCTCGACGGCAAACCGATCGCAGGAGCGATCGAGCTGATCTCCGGCGAAACGGTGAAGTTCCCGCTCCGGCTCCCCAACCGCAAAACCATGATCTTCGAGGTGAAACCATGAAATTCTTCTTTTTTCTCTCCCTTTCTTTGCTCGTATTTTCCCTCTCCGCCGCCGATCTTCACTGGAAAGGCAAAGGGGACGCTTTCACCCGCGAAAAGCCCGGCAGCTACATCTGGTGGAATCTCGGCCTGCGGCTCGCGCCGGGAACCTATCAGGTCAAAGCGCGAATCCGCGCCGACAAGGGCGAAGCCTTCACCATTCAGGCGGTGGACGCCTCCACCGGCAAAAGCCGCTGGCAGAAAGGCGTGAAGTGTCCGAAAGAGTACGCCGAACTCGATTTCGGCGAGTTTCACTACGACGGCAGCTACCTGCTGCGCATTTCGGACTGGAACCGGCCCGGCTTCCGCGTGGACTCCGTCACGCTTACGCCGGTCAAACTCGATGAAGTGCCGGACGCCCCCGCCGCCTCCTGCGACACTCCCGACGGCTGGATTTCACTCGGCAAGGCTGCTTTTTCCAGCGACGCCGCCGACCGGCGCGAAGGCAAAGCCGCGCTGAAGGTGGAAGTCCCGCCCGCCGCCGGACGCAAATGGTACGACGCGGGCGTATTGCGCCCGTTTCCGATGAAACGCGCTTCGATGATCTCCTTCTGGATCAAATTCGACAGCGAACCGGTCCCGTTCTGGGTCCAGATTTTCACCGCCGAAAAAGGGGTCGCCCAAAAGCTGAACCCCGCCGCGCTCGGCATCCGCAAGGGGGAATGGAAGTTCCTCGAACTGCCGGTTTCGACCTTCCACTTCCGCCCGAAGCGTTCGACCGTCGAGGGGGTCCGGGCGTTGCAGTTCTCCCCGGACGCCGGTTTTCAGGAGCCGGCGATTTTCCGCCTGGACGACATCCTGCTCGAACCCTGACCCAAACCGGGGTATTGCACCGTACCTGCCCCGGATGCTGTAAAGCCGTAAGCTCCCGCCTGCCTTTAAAACGGCAGGCTTTTTTTCAGCGCCGGACCTTCGATCGATACGGTTTCTGCTCTGTTTTCAACCGTATCGGTATTGACATCAACTGTACGATATGGTATAATTAATGTTGAAAACGAAGGAGGCGGATATGCCGGAAATCACATTGAACAAAGCCGAAGCCCTTTATGCGCAACTGCGTCAGGAGATCGGCAAGCGCAAACCTGGAGAGCGTTTTTTCAGCGTGCGCGGCATTATGAAGCGATACGCGGTCAGTCAGTCGGTGGTCGACCGGACGCTGCTGCTGCTGCGCACCGAGGGGCTGCTGACTTCGACGCCGGGAAGCGGGCTGTTTGTTTCGGCTTCCGGATCGGAGGACGGGGAGCTGTCGGAAACGCGCAAAGAGGTGTTGCTGCTCGTGCCGCGCTGGCCCTCCGCCGACATCGATGAACTCAATGAGAAAGCCCAAGCGGTCAACGCCTCCGACCCGGAGTGGTGCGTCAGGGTTGATTACTTCGATTACGTACATGCGATTCCGCACAATTTCGACAGTGCGCTGCGGCGCAGCGCCGGAGTGGTGATCCGTTCCGCAAGCGGTAATTTCCAACAGGCGGATCTGAATGCCCTTTCACATTACAGCACAATTAGGCCAACCGTACTGTTCGGACGTTCCATGGAGGGATTGCAGATCGGCTGCGTAGGACTCGACAACTATTTCGCGGCCGGATTAGCCGTACATCATCTGGCCATCCATGGGCACCGGCGGATCGGCCTGCTGATCAGCGAACCTCACACGCGGGGCATCCGGGAACGTGTCCGCGGCGTACTCGGCGCGGCAAGGCTTCACGGCATTCAGATCGATGTGATCGACTGCAACGTCATTTCGGGTGAAGTAGCAACTGCCAAGACCTACAACCGCTTTCTCGAAGTGCTCAAGGCGGGACTCGCATTCACCGCGCTACTCGGCATCTCCGGCGAGTCGATCCAAGGGGCGATCAACGCTTGCCACAACCGTAAGGTACGAATCCCTGAAGAGCTGAGCGTCGTCGCAATCGCCTGCGAAAGAATGACAGAGATCGGCAGCCCGCCGCTGAATACGGTGGCCGCCGACCTCAGCGGCCAGCTTGAAGCCGCGCTGGCCATGATCGGCCGGATGGCGGCCACCTCCCGGAATCACACACCCGAAGAAGTATATCTTCAGACCGGACTGATCGAACATGGATCGGTACTCGATATCTCAAGCAACAAGTAATTTTCAAAGGAACCAAGATGAGAAAAAAATTCACATTAATTGAACTTCTAGTGGTAATAGCGATCATTGCCATTCTGGCCGGCATGCTGCTGCCAGCGTTGAATCAGGCGCGCACCAAAGCCCGGGGGATTACCTGTGTCAACAATCAGAACCAACTTTACAAATCCTTTCTTTTCTATGCGGATGATTATGACCAGTATGTTGCATTTGAATACGGCGGCTGGTTCTGGGGGATGATTCTGTACAAAACCGGCTATCTTCCGGCCGGGAGCCCGCTGTTGGATTGCCCTGAACAGACGAAAAAAGACAGTAGCGACACGAAAGATAACACCGCCAATGCCTACTATGCGTTCCGCTACGGCATGAATCGCTTCGACGGTTCCGGCGTCTTTTACAACTTTTACAATACAAAGGTAGCGGACTGGGGCAACTTCGGCGTTCTGATCGATAAAACCGGCGTTTACAACCGGCTGACCAGAATGAAGAAGCCGGGTGAAGTATCCCTGACCGCCTGCACCGAGGGTGTCGGCGCGTGGTGGGGCGGCGGCGGAATCAAGGAGTTCAAGCAGGGCGAATCGACCTCCGCAGGTGATATTACTCCGATTCACAACGGCCGGTGCAATATGAGCTTCTACGACGGCCACGTCGGTTCCTTCAATCGGGGGGAACTGAAAGCCATGGGCTTTAAACAATGTGTGATCTCCGGCACGTACACGTTTCTCTGAAATCAACATCGCGGTCCGTTTCTAGCGAATATACCGCTGCTTTTACCCAAAGGTCTCAATTTATGAAACGATTTTTCCAAACGCTCCTCTTTGTTGCCTTTCTCGCCTTCACCGCAGCTGCGGAATTGAAACCGCTGCCTTGGTCCGGAAACTTGTGCCGGGCTGTCCGCTTCGAAGCCAATTCCTCGGGTACAATGTGCATCTCCGATGTTCCGGCAGAAAGAGCAGTGCGAATCGAGGTCGAATTTCCACCGGGAGCCGACCGCTGGGCCTACCCTTATCTGCGGCTGCGGGCTCCTGAATCGCTTGCCGAAGTCGAACAAATCCGTTTTGAATTCCGGACGGAAACTGAGGTAAAATGCCATTTCGCGCATGTGATGTTCGGCGAAGAAAAACCGTATTTCAATCTGCCCGCGCCGAAAAAGGAATATCAGGCCGTCACCATCGACGTCGCCTCCGCGGTCAGGCACCCAGAAACAGTGACTGTCCTTCGGATCGGCATGAACCCCGCAGCTTCGAAGCTGACCTATTATATCCGTAATCTAGAGTTTTTGAGTTCCCGGGAACCGGCCCGCATCACCGACGCCTCGCTGGCAGTGGTGGCCAGCGCCCCCGGCGCAGCATTCCTGCAGGGGGAGCCTTTGAAATTCAACCTCAGACCACTCGCCGCGCAGCCCTCGCAGTGGACCGTCAGAAACTGGAAAAATGAAACAGTCCGGCAAGGCGTGTGGTCCGGCACCGAACTTGTGCTCGGTCCGCTTCCGAACGGCTATTACGCACTGGAACTGGCCGGCTTCATCGGAGCCCGCACGTTCGCCGTAGTCCCTGATCCCAGCAGACGCCCGGAGAATCCTGGTCTCTATTTTGCGATGGATTCAGCCCAGAGCTGGCTGGCCCGCCCATTCACGGACAATCCCCGGCTGATACCCAACACCTATGAAACCGTTTCGGAGCTGGCCCGACGCGCCGGGCTGCGGATCGTGCGCGAGCGTATGCACTGGAAAGAAACAGAGGCCGCCCCCCGCATATTCGACTGGAAACAGTATATGTTGAATGCCGAGCTGCTTTCCAAGCGTGGCGTCGAAGTTCTCGGCATGTACCACAATGCGCCCGCTTGGGCAAAACGGGATGAAAAAGCGATGCTCCCCTCCGATCTGCTCGCAACCTACAGCTTTGCAAAAAAAGCGGCGGAAACTTTCAAGGGGAGGATGACCGCCTGGGAATTCTGGAACGAGCAGGACAGCACCGCTTTCACAGCCGAGGGGGCTTGGGACTACGCCGCCGCGCTGAAAGCCGCCTATCTGGGTTTCAAGGCGGCCACCCCCGAGATTCCGGTCGCGATCGGTGGTTACGCCGGGACGGACACCCTCTCCTACGCCGATGCGGTCATGCGGAGCGGCGCAGGCGAATATTTCGACATTTTCAATATCCACACCTATGGCTCCATCCGCGATTACCCGGAGTTCATGGCAACCGTCCGCAATCACATGAAACGCTTCGGCATCGAAAGGCTGCCGATCTGGTTCACCGAGCACGGCTGCCGAATGGAAGGAGCCGGCCAATTGGAGAACTGGGTCCCCGGCCTGAAAATGCACTCTCCGGATCAGGAGATGCTGCTGGCTGAATTTCTGCCTAAAGCGATGCTGACGCTTCAGAATCTCGGTGTGGCCCGCGACTTTTTCTTCGTATTGCCGCCCTTCAACGAATTCGGTGGCAGAAAAGATTGGGGAATGCTGCGGCGGGATTTCACCGTCAAGCCCGGCTACGCCGCTTTCGCCACGCTGGTCGACCAACTCGGGACCGCAACGCCCGAAGGCGAAGTGAAGCTCGGCGACGGCCTCAAGGGATATCTCTACCGGCAAAAGGACGGAAGCCGGACACTGGTCTATTGGAGCTGTTCCTTCATTGATACCGATACACCGACAGCTTCCGTGTACATGGCAGCCGTTCCTACCGGACAGTCAGCGAAAGTCCTGCTCAAACGCAATTTCAGGCTACCAGGAGCACAGCATAAACTCAGCGGCGTCGATCTCTTCGGCACACCACAGCAGGTGGACAGTTCCAATGTGACTGCAACCCGCTTTCCCGCCATGCTCAACCACGTGACCAATCTCCGTCCTGCAATTCCAGCCCGGAAACCGGGGACGGGGAAATCAGTGGAGAAGTCTGGACTTGACAAAACCGTAATTTTCCGCACAGAGCTTTCAGAGGATTTCGAAACTTTCGACAGCCGGGACTGTGTCAGCGTCAGGAAGGCTGGCGCGAAATTCAAGCTCCAGATCTGGAATTTATCGAATCGACCGAAAACCGGAACGGTTCGTACAAGCGGTGGACAGTTCACTGGATTACCGGGAGAAATCACGCTTCCGCCATTCGGAAAGCAAGAGTTTGAACTTGCCTTCACCCGTGAAGAAAACGCGAAACCGGAACTGCGGATCGATGGTACGTTTGAAGATAACAGGACGACTCCGCTGGTCATCCCGCTGGTCGCGTTACCGGGGAGCCTCGGAACCTCTGCACGCGAGTTAAAAATACCGCGTATGCTCAAACCGGAAAACTGGCGCGTGAACTCTTCAGGAAAGACAGAAATCTTTTATGATACAGCCAATCAGGCAATAGTATTCCACACCCGCTTCGCGCCGGGAACTCGAGACCGCTGGAGTTATCCGGAGTTCCTGCTTCAGCTTCCGCGTGAGTCACAGACTGAACTGCTCGGCATCGCTTTCGAGGTCAAGGTTTCCCGTGCCGCCGCCATCAGGCAGATGGCACTGATGGCGGTCAGAAGCCGGGAAAAAGAGAACGGACACTATATGACTCTCCGCATACCGGTTCCAAGCGAAAATTGGCAGGAACGATTTGTCTGCTATCTGACGCCGTACCTGAATCCGGAGAAAATACAGCAACTCCGAATCGGCGTCAATGCGCTTTCCGACGACATTACCGTTTATCTCCGCAATATCCGTTTCATTTACAAATAGAGCTCTTATGAAAATCACGTTTCTTGGTACAGGGGCGGCAGAGGGTATTCCGGCCGTCTGGTGTGAATGCGAACTGTGCAGAAAAGCAAAAATGTTGGGCGGCAGGGAAATCCGCAGCCGCTGTACATATCTGGTGGATCATGACACTATGGTCGACTTCGGGCCGGATGCCGTCCGACAGGCCCGCGATCACAACATCGACCTGACTCAGCTCGAACGGATCGTCGTCACCCACAATCACCCCGATCACCTAAGTCCGCTGGAGCTTCAGTTTCGCCGAAACGGCTGGTTCAGCCATGTCAGCCGCGAACTGGCCGTCATCGGCAGCCGCCGTATCTTCTCCGCCATCCTGTCATTTACCGCGGAAGACAGTGGGATTTACGATCTCGCCGACCTGAAAATCCGCCCGTGGTACCTGCAAACCGGCGACACCATAACTGACCGGGACCTCACAGTCACGGCGCTCGAAGCCAATCACGCCCCCGGCAAGGAGGCACAACTTTTCGTGCTTGAACGCGGAGGAAAACGCTTTTTTGTTGCTAACGACACAGGAAAACTACCAGAACGAAACTGGGAACAGTTGCGCGGTCAGAAGCTCGATCTGGTCGCCATCGACTGCACGATGGGAACCGCTCCCGAGCAGATAATCGGACACCTTGGCATTGAAGGCGTCATCGACTTCCGCGACAAACTGCGACAGCTCGGCTGCCTGCATGATAATACGCTGGTCTATGCCAATCATTTCTCGCACAACGGTCTTTGCCTGCACCGGGAGTTGGAGGCACTTTTTTCGCCGCACGGCATTGGAGTCGCCTTTGACGGCCTGACCGTCACGGTATAACTGGTCAGGCCGCCGTTTTCCTCCCCGTTCCGCCGTGAAATTTGCAATTCCGGCAAAAAACGGTATACTGTATCTATATCGGGAAACCGCAATACAGAGGAGGAAATCAAAATGGAACATTGTTCAGGTTCAGGCGCGGCCAGGCAGTGCAAAGGCGAGGTGTTCGCCCCGGCGGGACTGGTCAATTATGCGGAAGGGGCGGTCGTGAGCCGCACCATCGTTGAAAACGGCGGCGGCACCGTCACGCTCTTCGCCTTCGACAAGGGCGAAGGGCTGAGCGAACACGCCGCCCCGTTCGATGCGCTGGTCAACGTGCTCGACGGCGAGGTCAGAATCACTGTCGGCGGCAAACCGCACCATCTGAAAAGCGGCGAAAGCATCATCATGCCGGCCGACATCCCGCATGCGCTTTCCGCCGTCACCGCCTTCAAAATGATGCTGGTGATGATCAAGGCGTAACGGAAAAATTCCGGGGATTCCTCTCTCCGGGCCCGGTACAGGCAGCCGCAGCCGGAAGCAAAAAACGACAGGCGGCTGATTCATGATGTAATTTCTGTTTCGAAACAGATTCAACATGATATTCCGCCGGGCTTTTTCCGGAATTTCATGCATTAATCCCGAATTTTTCAGGAAAATTACAAAAATATTCCGATTCGCTCTTGCTTTTTCTGCTTCGATGTAGCATAATTTATATCGAAGCAAATGAATCAAGCAATCCGCACCAAGAGAGTGAATCATGACGAACAGTCCCAAATATCTGGCGGTCTACGAAGTCCTGAAGCAGACCGTGGACGCATGTGCCGACGGCGAAAAACTGCCGCCGGTCAAGGAGCTTTGCGAAACCTGTCAGGTCAGCCTGGCCACTTTGCTCTCCGCGCTGAACCTGCTGGAAAAAGACGGCATGATCCGGCGCGAACCCAAGAAGGGCATCTACTGCACCAAAGGGAACTCCCCCGCCAGAAAGCTCCGGATCACCCTGCTGCTGCCGGGAGAACAGGAGCCGCTTTTCGTGGCGGCGATCACCGCCTGCCACCGCTTCTGCAAATCACGCGGCGTCGAACTCAAGGTGGAGTCCTTCGAGCTCGATCCGAAGTCGGAGCTCGCGGAGCTGGAAGCCGTGCTGCGCGACGACGACTGCTGCGGGCTGCTCTACATGCCGCTGTACCCGCTCTTCGACACGCCGGAAGCACTGAATATGCTGCGTGAGATTCACCGGGTCAAGCCGGTCGTGCAGTTCGACCGCCAGCTCGGCGAGGGCGAAACCTCCTTCATCGGCTACGACTGCTACCACGACTGCCGGGCCGCCGTGGAATACCTGATCGAATGCGGCCACCGTTCGATCGGCCTGATCCGGGCCTCCAACGACGACGAAGCGAAGCCCTCCACCCGTCTCGCGGGCTACTTCGACGCGCTCAAGGCGCACCATCTGGCCTACGACCCGCGCCATACCATCGTCTACGATGTGTTCAAGCCGGATCTCGCCAACGATGTGGTGGAGATACTGAGCGCCCCCGACTGCCCGACCGCCTACTTCGCGGTGAACAGCGTCTACGTGCCGCGCTTCATGCGCAAGGTGCTTTTCGTGAACAAGTCGGTGCCGCGCGATTTCAGTTTGGTCTGCTACGACCTTTCCGACACCCTGATCAATCTTTCGCAGGAGATCACCTATGTTGCGGAGCCGACCCGGGAAGCGGTGGCCGCCGCCGCCGAACAGCTGCTCCGGGAGATCGCCCGCCGCCCGGACGCGCCGAAGCAGCAGCTCCTGCGCGGGCATTTCGTATACGGGGAAAGCTGCCGCGAGTTGAAAGCGGTCTGAACCGCCGCCGTCACGATCAAAAGACGAATTGTGCTTTGATTTTAAACCGTAACCTTCCAAAAAACAAAGGAGAGTTGATGATGAGAACCATAAATTTCCGTAAAAATCGGCATTTCACTCTAATTGAACTGCTGGTCGTTATTGCAATCATTGCGATTCTGGCCGGAATGCTGCTGCCCGCCCTGAACCAGGCGCGGGAGAAAGCGCGCGCAGTTTCCTGTACCAATAAAGTCAAGCAGGTCGCGTTGACAGTGATCAGCTATTGCAGTGACAACGAAGACCGGGGGCCGAACACCACCTCCAACGACAATACATGGAGCGACAAATTGAAGCCGTATATGGGAAATAAATCACGCTACGATGGAGCATACAGTTGTCCGGGAGATTCCGTGGATGAGTGGAAAGAGGAAGGCAATGAGAGCTATCCTTTGAGTTATACCTTTGCCGCACCGGCAGATGATCCGGGAAACGGCACCTCCAAACTGTCACGTATCCGCAAAGCTTCGCAGGTCGGATTCACCATGGAGAAATTCGCCACTAGAGATGGAGGTCCCTATCACAACTGGGGACATTATTTCTGGCGCTGGGGCGGTACGGCGACCACTACGCCGCCGCTCTATACCTCCTACAAGCACAACGGACGGACAAATCTTTCATTTGCGGACGGTCATGTCGCCTCCTATACCCGCTCCGAATTCGATCCGGCCAATTCCAGTCCCGATAAACTGAAAGTGGACTTTTCCTTGTTCTGCAATCTGGAAGGGCAATAGAGATGACGGTCCGGACACAAATCGGATACTTCGTTCTGCTGACGGCCGCGCTTGCCGCGCCGTGCATGGAGTGGAGCTTCGACGGGAAAGAGCCGCTGCGCAGCGACGACGGCAGGACGGTGCTGACCGGCTCCGCCACTGTCGCGAAAGGCGCGGGAATCACCGGCGACGCGCTGCGTTTCGACGGGAAAAAGGATTTTCTGGAACTCGCGCTGAATGATGAAAACCGGCCGCGCCGGGAGATGACGCTCTCTTTCTGGATCAGGCCGGAAGCGGGCTGCACGGAATTTCCGATCGTGCGGTCGCCGCGCCGGGACGTGGTGTTCAACGGCAGCTCCGGTTTCTACTGGTTTGAAGCGTACACCGCCGACGGCCGCCAACTCTACAACGGCTGCGCCCACCCGCGGCGGCTGAAATCCGGCGAATGGCATCACTTCGCGCTGGTTTACGACCAGACGGGGGTGGCGACTTATCTCGACGGCAGGCCGACCGGCCGCGCCGATGCGGACAAGGCCACCGGCGAACTGCGCTTTTCCGGCGTGCCGTGGCGGATCGGCGGCAGGCTTTATGAATCCGGGGGGAAAGCCTCCGGCTTCTTCCGGGGGCTGCTGGACGATTTCAAGGTATTGCCGGTTGCGAAGCACGCTTTCCCGGAAGTGGAAAAAATCAAGCGTCAACAGCGGTTGAACGCCGCCGGATTCCGGTCGAATGCGGAGCTGGAGCAGGCGCGGCGCAACGCGATGGCCGCCCGGTTCGGCAAAGAGGCGGCGCTGCTGCCGTTCGCGGTCGCCGGAGTTTCGGCGCTGGACCGTCTGCTGCCGGACGACCTCTTCACCGGTGAAATCGGCGCTCCCGTGAAATTCACCGCCGCCGCCAACGAGCGGGAAAACCGCCAGCTGCTGCTTCTGCCGTATGGGGGAAACAACCTTCCCGGCGTCACGGTCGAAGTTCCCGGAACGCTGACCGGCCAGGACGGCAAGGCCGTGCCGTTCCGGTTCAAGGTGAGCCGGATCGAATATGCGAAGCTGCCCAAACCGAGTCCTTTCATGTATCCGCTGGAACGGATTCCGGATAAACTGATCTCCGGCGACACCTTCGACCTTCCCGGCGACGCGCTCGCGCCGCTGTGGCTGGAGGTGTTCGTCCCCGCCGGCACCCCCGGCGGAGTGTACCGCGGCGCCCTCTCCGTCACCGCCCCGGGCAATCCGCCGCTTGAGCTCCCGGTCGAGGTGAAAGTATGGAACTTCGAACTGCCGCGGCGCAATATCGTGCCCACGCTGGTCAATGTGTGGGAACGCGATCTGCAAACTTATGTGCCCGAGGGCGATGCGGCGGGATTCGTCGATCTGCTCGACCAATATTGCACAATGCTGCTGGAACACCGGCTCAATCCGGTGGTGCTGGCCCATGCCGGACTGGTCGCGCCGTGGGTGCGCAAGGCGGTCTATCCCGATTACCGCGTGGAGAACGGCAGGGTCGTCGCGAATATGGAGGTGTTCGACCGGCTGGTCGCGAAGTACCGCCGGATGGGGCTGTCCAAAGTGGCGATCGGGCCGCACTACAACTTCGACCAGACCAAGCTCGGCGGCGGTGACTGGTGGACCAACATCAGGGCCACGCAGCCGGAAAAGGTCTGGAGCTTCATTCAGACACATGCCGAAGAACAGGGTTTTCTGGACGACGCGGTCGCCTATCCGATCGACGAGCCCGAGGACAATGTGGAATTCATCAACCGCGTGACCGGCATGTTGAAACGGGCCGCGCCGCAACTGCCGATGCTGCTGACCAGCGGCGGCGCGAACTATCCCGACCCGTCGATTCACGGCGTGGACATCTGGGTGCCGATCCTGCACTGGACCAATCCGGCGCAGCGGAAACTGGAACAAGCGGCGGGCAAGCCGGTCTGGACCTATGTGTGCACCGGCCCCAACTATCCGAATCCGAATCTGCACTCCGACACGCCGCCCTGCGGCATCCGGATGCTGGCGGTCGGCGCGGCGCGGTTCGGTTACGACGGCTTCCTGCACTGGGCGGCGAATTTCAACACTTACAAAAATGCGCCCGCCGACGAACCCAACTCATTCGCGGCCGGAGAAGGAACTTACATCCATGCCGACGGTTCCGGCCGCCCGGTGCCGACCGTCCGGCTCAAGACGCTGGCGGACGGAATGGAGGACTGGACCATGCTGCTGATGCTCGAAGAGCGCAACCCGGCTGCCGGCGCCGCGATCCGGAAAAAGCTGGAGGCGCTGATTCCTGAACGCAAGTACGATCCGGCCCGGCCGGTCGCGCTGAAATCCCCGAAGGAAGGCTCGTTCCACACCTTTCTGGACGGCGAAGCGTTCTTCCCGGTCTACGACCAACCCGAACTCTGGCTGAAGCTCCGCGAGGAGATCGGCGAAGCCTTGAACAACTGACAGGAGAAAATTCCAGATGATGACATGTAAAGCAATTTTCGGCGGCCTGGCGACGTTGGCCGCACTGGCTTGCGCCGGAACCCCGGTGCTGACCGTGCCGGAGACCGCGCAGCCGCCGGTGATCGACGGCAGAATCGACGCCGGAGAGTGGAGCGACGCGCTGGAAATCACCGGATTCCAGCTCGCGAACGGCCTCGGCCTCGCCAAAGAAAACACCCGCGTCTTTCTGAAGTACGACAAGGACTACCTGTATGTCGCGGCGGTTGCGGCGGACGGCAACACCTCCATCCTGAACCGGGGCGGCGCTTATGACGACTGCATGGAAATTTTTGTGATGACTCCGTTCAACCGGAATATCTACCACTGGCTGCTCTATTCGCGCGGCACCGCCGGATTCAACTATGTCGACGCGGAGTACGGGGGCATGGACCACGCCCCCGTAACCGCGCCGTGCAAGACCGCCGTGAACGGCGACGGCTGGACGGTTGAAGCGGCGCTGCCCGCCGCCGGCTACGATCTTTCCGGCATCTTCCGCTCGCCCGGCTGGAAGATCAGCTGCCACCGTTCGTTCAATCACAACCAGACCGCCAAGGAGGACGGGCGGGGACCGGAGTTCTCCGGCTTCGCGCCGATTCCCGGCCAGTTCCAGAAACCGCTGGAGTTCCCGGAACTGAAACTCGGCCGTAAAGGAACCGTCCCGGTGCGGATGAACCGTTTCGATGCGTCCGGCTTCGAGCTTACCGCCCCCGCCTCGGCGGAACTGCGCATCAGCGTGAACGGCAAAGAGACAACCGCCGTGCCGAACCGGAACGGCGTGTTCTCCGCCCGGATTCCGCAGGACGCCCGGACGCTCGAACTCCTGATCACCGACGGCGCCGAAGTGATCTTCGCCAACCGCTGGAACTTCTCCTCTGATCCCGCCCCGGCGCGCAACGCGCTGCGCGCCCGGCAGATGGCGACCGAAGGGCTGGGCGTTTCCGCCACCGGCAGCTTCGAGCGCGTGTTCGCGGACCTGCCGTATTGCGGCGACAACCGCGAAATGGCACTCGAAGCCGCCCGCAACGAGTTTGAAAACTTCCAGCTGGTGCTGTTCACCGGCAAAGATAAGGCGGAAAATATCACGGTCAAAGCTTCCGGCCTGCGCGACGCGAAAGGCAATGCGATTCCCGCCGATGCGTTCCGCATCTACCGCGAGGGAAGTGCGAAAGCGCTGCCGGTCGGTTATCCGACGGTGCGCGGCGCGGGCGACTATCCCGACCCGCTTTTCCCGCTGCCGGAGAAACTGGCGCTGAAGCCCGGCGAGGTCCTGCCGCTCTGGATTTCGCTGAAGGTCCCGGCCGATGCGGCTCCGGGCCGTTACGCCGGTACGGTCGACGTGACCGACGGCTCCGGCGCAACGGCGTCGGTCGCGGTGAAGCTGGAGGTGTTTCCGATCACAATCCCCCGCAGGCACAGCCTGAAAACGGCCTTTTCCATCTGGGAAACTTCGCTGCGGCGGCGGTTCTTTCCCGACGAGGAGACGATGGATGTCGCGAAGTTCACCGCTCTGGTCGATCAGTACGCGATGATGCTGGTCGAGCACCGGCTCACCCCGATCATCTTCGGCGTCCCGACACTGCTGCCCCCAAAAGTGGTCGAGGCATCCGGCCAGAAATTCACGATGCAGCCGGACGGCTCCTGCAAGGTGGAGGCGGACGTGTACGACGCGCTGAACCGGAAATACCTCGAAGCCGGAGCCACCGGCTTCTGCACCGGCCCTTATCTGTGGCACTTCATGACCAAAGATCACGAAGTCCCGACGGAGTGGCCCGCGATCTGGCGCGCACTGAACAAACATTACGTGGAAAACGGCATGGCGAAGTATGCTTTCGCCTACCCGGTCGACGAACCCGGCAACGGCCTGAATGAAAAGGTCAGGAAGATGACCGCGGTAATCCGGGAGAATGCGCCGGATCTGAAAATCCTGGTCACCGGCGTGAATGCTAACTTCCCCTCCCGGCTGGTCGACAACATTGACTGCTGGGTGCCCGCATTGCACTGGACCAACCTGAAGCGCAAGGCCGAGGAACAGGCCGCCGGGCGGGAGGTATGGCAGTATCCCTGCTCCGGCCCGTGGTATCCGTGGCCGAACTACCACCTCGACACCGACGCCTCCGCGTGGCGCGCCGTCGCGTGGGTGACCGCCAAAGAAAACTTCGACGGCATCCTCTACTGGGCGACGGCGATCTTCAACCCGAATGATCCGTTCGTCAACAACGCCAACGGCGTGAACGGCGACGGCGTGCTCCAGTATCCGGCCGAAGACGGCACGCCGCTGGCCAGCATCCGGCTCAAGGTGATCTGCGACGGCATGGAGGATTACGAATACATGGTCCTGCTGAAAAACGCAGTTGCCGAGGCGAAACAGGCGAAGAAGGCTCCCGCCCTGATCGCCGAGGCCGAAGAACTGCTGAAACTCGACACCGTATTCCGCACGATGGACGACTATTCCCGGAACGAAACCGACTACCGGACTTTCCGCCGCCGTGCGGCGGAGTTGATCGGCAAACTGGAGCGTTGACGCCATGATCGGAAAACTGCTCGGCGGCGGCACGGCGGCGGCACTTCTGCTGATGACGGGATGCCGGATGCTTCCGGCTTCCGGCCAGCCGGAGTTAATCGTGGAGCGTGCCTCGGAGCCGGTCACGGTGGACGGCATCGCTTCGGAAGCGGTCTGGCAACGGGCGGCGGCCTGTCCGATGCTGGTACCGCGCGATTGCGGCTACGGTCCGGAATGCCGCCAGCCCGGTACGGTCAGATTCGCGCGGGACGAAAAGTATCTCTATGTGCTGGCCGAACTGGCCGACGATGACGTGGTGCAGGAGGACGACCACAACAACCGGCATCTGTACGAGACCGGCGACGTGATCGAGCTTTTCCTGTGGCCCGCCGGAAAAGGATATTACTGGGAGGTCTACGCCGCGCCGAACGGACGCCATTCGATGCTGTTTTTTCCAAGCTCCGGGCGGAAAATTTTCCTGACCGCGATGCAGCACGATACCCGGCTCCGCGTCGGAGCCGCGGTGGACGGCACGTTGAACGACTGGAGCGACCGCGACCGGGGCTATACCGTCGAAATCGCGATCCCGCTGGAGGAACTGACCCGCTACGGCGACCGGTTCGACGAATCCGGCGACTGGCGAATCATGGCGGCGCGCTACAACTATTCGGTGAACCTGCCGGAAATCGAATACTCCGCGACCAGCCTGCTGCCGAAGACCAGCTTTCACCTCCGCGAAGAGTACAGCAAACTGATTTTCCGGAAAAAGCCGGAAAAAGAACAATAAGGATTTCATCTCGTCATGCCGATGCATGTTATTGACTGGGTGCTGGTGGCGCTGCCGCTGCTGGTGATCCTGTGGGTTGGTTTCAAGGCTCAGAGCTACA
>ERZ1034915.213-NODE-213-length-39780-cov-132.727023_pt1 | contig 39780 bp, 60 predicted proteins | sample MGYA00520592_ERZ1034915 | MGnify/ENA primary metagenome ERZ1034915 (study PRJEB33766, sample SAMN09781787) | gut metagenome | biome: gut microbiome | host: Homo sapiens | place: Madagascar | study: EMG produced TPA metagenomics assembly of the PRJNA485056 data... | reverse complement strand
CATAGCGCCTGAAATTACGCGTGTAATCGAAGAAGAGAAAAAGAAATCTGCGACGAAGATTAAAAAGTATACGTCGCAGGTCGAAAACCTGAAATGATCGGGCTTCCGACGTCGCTGAATGTCGCGGGTGAAGAATATCCGATAAGAACCGATTATCGTGTGATTCTGGTGATCTTCGCGGCATTCAGCGACCCGAACTTAAGTGAGCGGGAGAAGATCACCACTTGCCTGAACTGCCTGTACAAGACCGTTCCCGAGGACACCGAAGGGGCAATGAAACATGCAATGTGGTTTATAGACGGCGCCGAGCCTCCGGGCAAAGGACCGTCTGTGCGCCTGATGGACTGGGAGCAGGACGAAGGCATGATCTTCGCCGCTGTGAATCGCGTCGCCGGAAAAGAAATAAGAGCCGTGGAATATCTGCATTGGTGGACGTTCCTCGGCTATTTTTACGAGATCGGCGAAGGACGTTTCGCGACCGTCGTCGGCATCCGGTCGAAGATGGCGAAGGGAAAGCAGCTTACCAAAGAGGAGCGCGAACTCCTTCGCGATAACGGCGATACGATAAAATTAAAAACCCGGTACTCGGACGAAGAGCTCGAGGAGCAGGAAAAACTGAAAGCTATATTTACGTGAGGTGGTGGCTGAATGGCAGTCGACGGAAGTCTGAATTTCGATACGAAAATCGATTCGAAGGGCTTTGATAAAGGCATCAAAAATATCAATTCTTCGGTGTCTCAGCTGTCAAGCAAACTCGGGGCGCTGAAAACAAAAATCGCCGCCGCCTTTTCGGTCGCGGCTATAGTGGCATTCGGCAAAAAGGCGCTTGAAACCGCCGCGTCGGTCAACGCCGCGAACAGCGCTATGTCGCAGACCTTCGGCGAGCTCGAGGGGGCGGCTTCGGCGGCTATAACGCGCGTCGCAAACGAAAGCGGTATCCTTGAAACGCGGCTGAAATCCTTAGCGACCGGAATTTATGCTTTCGCGAAAACATCCGGCATGGATTCCGCGTCGGCTCTCGGCATGATGGAAGAGGCGCTGCAAGTCGCGGCGGACAGCGCGGCGTATTATGACCGCTCGCTTGAAGACACGTCAGAGACGCTGAAATCTTTCCTCAAAGGCAACTACGCGAACGACGCTGCTCTCGGGTTATCCGCGACAGAGTACACGCGAAACGCCGCGGCTATGAAGCTGTACGGCAAGAGCTTCCAGAACCTCAGCGAGGCTCAGAAGCAGCTCACACTCTTGCAGATGGTCAAGGACGCGAACGATCTCTCCGGCGCGACCGGACAGGCGGCACGTGAAGCCGACGGATGGGAAAACGTCATCGGAAACCTGAAAGAGGCATGGAAACAGCTCATCGCGGTCATCGGTCAGCCAGTACTTAAGCTGGCAATACCTGTGGTGCAGTCGATGACGGCGGCGCTACAGCGGATGACAGAAGTCGCAAACGCCGCATGGCAAGCGCTTAAGAAACTATTCGGATGGGAAGACGCTGACGCGATAAAATCCGCGACAAAGGCACAAGAGCAGCTGACAACAGCTGTGGAAGAAACTTCTGACGCGCAGAAAGGTGCTCTCGCCGGGTTCGACGAGATTCAGACGCTGAGCGACAAAACCGCCGAGACAGCGACGGCAAGTGCGGGGGCGGACGCGGCGCTCGAAGACCTCACAACAGTTGCAGATAAAGACGGTGGAAAAATCCCGCTCGAGTTTGACACGTCCGGAATTGAAGCCGCCGTCAAGGCGGTTCAGACCGTGGTCGACCGCATAAAAGCAATTTTAAACTCACTGGCAAGGTGGGCAGAAACCACTATTAAGCCACAGTTCGGCAAGCTCTTCGACGCGATTGCACCGGCTCTCCCGGCAATCCAGACGAAGGTGCAGGAAGCGTTCTCGGGACTGTCCGGAATCGCGTCTCAGGCTTTTGCGGGGCTGAAAACGAACATAGAAAAAATCTTCGCGAATGTCGGCACACTCGCCGCTCCACTCGGGAATTATTTCACGGTACAGCTTCCAGAACTGATTTCGGCGGGAATCACTTCGATAGGTACGATTCTGCTCGGGCTGTTTGATTCGTTCAATTTGGTCTTTGGCGATATTCTGGGCATCGCTCAGACGTTCTCGGAAGGGTTCCTGAGTTACGTTCTGCCGGTTCTGACCGAGTTCGGCACACAGTCAATGATCACTCTGACGCAAGTGTTCGAGGACGTCAAAAAGATCTTCGACTCTGTGTGGTCGGAAGGCATCGCGCCGTTCTTCGAGCGAATTGCAAAGTACTGGAATGAAGCCTGGGCGTCGGTGAAGGAAGTCTGGGACGCACGCGGGAAGCCGATTTTTGACGGCATCCGCGGAGTTTTCAAGAACATGGGCGAAATACTCATGAACGTCTGGACGGGGTTAATTAAGCCTGTCTGGGACAATTTTATGCAGTCGCTTGATTGGCTGTGGGAACAGCACCTGAAGCCGCTCTGGGACAATATACTCGAGTTTGTCGCCACGCTTGTTGAATGTGCTACAAAGATATACAATAATGTCATAGCGCCTATCGCAAAATGGGTACAGCAGACACTTTACCCGATAATAGTTAACACGATTAATACAATCTGGAACGTCATCAGTAACGTGGTCGGGTTTATAATTGATACAGTCAGCAACATAATACAGTACCTTAAGGGCTTGATTGAATTCATTACCGGCGTTTTTACGCTCGATTTCGATCAAGCACTCAGCGGTCTGCAAGATATGACAGACGCTGTAATCAATCAGTTGATAAGCTTATTTGAAGGTGCCGTAAACATCATCATAGACTTAATCAACGGCATGATAAACGGCGTCGTTACCGGAATCAATGTGGTCATCAACGCGCTGAATTCGATTAAATTCGATGTCCCCGACTGGGTTCCGATCTGGGGCGGCAAGAAATTCGGGATTAATCTCTCCCCTCTCACAGCGCCACAGATCCCGAAGCTCACAATGCCTCGCCTGGCGACAGGCGCAGTCATCCCGCCGAACCGCGAATTTCTCGCCGTCCTCGGAGACCAAAAGCAGGGGACGAACATCGAAGCGCCGCTTGAAACGATCAAGCAGGCGTTCCGTGAGGCTCTCGCGGAATCGGGCGGCTCGGGCAAGCAGATGACCGTCGTGCTGCAAGTCGGTCGGCGCGAGCTCGCGCGTACCGTCGTCGAGCTGAGCCGTGAGGAGCAGCAGAGAATAGGAATGAGGATAAGAACCGTATGAACATTTGCATACTCGAAGGGAAAGTATTCGACGCGAACGTAGTCGAAATCGAGGAGAATTTTAATATCCTCTACACCGACAACACGAAGAGAACGCTCTCGAACGGGCATATGTTTCTCGACCCCATCGGGACATTTATCGGGCACTCGGTGACGTTCGCGCCGAGCAACAATCACGAGGATTTCGACGCGCTGTGGGATTTCTTTAAGGTCCCACGGCGCAAAGGGTTTAGTATCACGTGTGTTGACGGTCAGAACCGGACGATCTCGTATAAAGCGTACACCTCAAACGGGGCGCGAAAGACGACTTTCGTCCGAAACGGGATCGTGTACTGGGACAGTATGCAGGTAAATATCATCCCGATAGACGCGCAGGTGGTGCCGACATGATCCGGATGATATACAAGGACATCGCCGTCGGCTCAAAGGCGGCGTTTGCACCATCGTCGAGTGACGCCGCGAGTATATCTAAGCTCTCCGACCTTAACGCCGATCTCGTCTTCGCGAGTTTCGGCACAGGTGGTGAGCTTAATCAATTTTTGCTCGACGGCGGGCAGAGCGTCCTTCCGGATGACTTATCTGACACGGCTATTGGGCTGTGGTCTGACGCGCTGTCCGGCGACGATGGGAGCTTTACAAGCCCGCTGACGCTGACGATGACCGCATCGGGGCTTTTTACCTCACAGGGCATCACGCTGACGTTTGATCCCGATGTCGGCGTATATGCTACGGCAGTGAATATCAAGTGGTACAACGGCGCGTCGTTGCTGTACAATGTGGATTTTACGCCGGATTCAGCAATTTACTTCTGTAAGAAAAAAGTAGACAATTACAACAAAGTTGTACTGACATTTTCATCTATTAATTTTGCTCATTGCCGGTTAAAACTCCGGGCGATTGATCACGGCGTCATACGGACTTTCGCCGGTCGGCTGCTGTCAGATATTTCAGTCATTCAGGAGTGCTCGCCGGTATCGGACGAAATCGCTATCGACACAATGGACTTCACGCTGATCAGCGACGAGGACGTCAATTACGTCTTCCAATCGAAGCAGCCGATGTCGCTGTATGTCGATTCTGACCTCCTCGGCGTCTTCTTCGTAAAGAGCTACGAACGGACAGCAAAGCAGATATACAGCGTATCCACGGAGGACTATATAGGGCTTCTGGACAGCGTGCAGTTTGCAGGGGGTATTTACTCGTCTCAGAGCGCAACGGCGCTCCTGACGGCTATATTCGCGTCTGCGAACGTGCCCGTAGACATCAGTGCCGACATACAGGGGAAGACCATCACGGGATGGATACCGGTCTGCACCGGCCGCGAGGCTGTGAGACAGATCTGTTTCGCTATCGGCGCGGCTGTATCCACAGCGAGGACGGATAAAGTCAGGATATTCATTCCCGGCAACACGCTGGTAAAGAAATTCGGGCTAACCGACACCATGCAAGGGCAGACGTTTAATGACAGGGACGTGAAGCTCACGGAGCTGCGCGTGACTGTCCACAGCTACTCGCAGATCACCGAGGCGGCAGAGCTGTACAAAGCGGCTGACAGCGGCACGGGAACCGGCATATACGTCGAGTTTCCAGAGCCTATGCACGATCTGGTTATCACGAACGGTTCGATAACCTCGTCGGGCGCGAATTTTGCCGTGATAACCGCGAACAGCGGCTGCGTGTTGTCAGGCAAGAAGTACCGCGACATGACATCAGTAATCTCGAAGACGAACCCGCTGACGAACGTCGGAGACCCGGCGAATGTCGTCGAGGTGCGCGACATGACGCTTGTCAGCGCGGCGAACGCTCAGACACTGCTCTCGGCACTGTGGGAGTTTTACGTTAAGTGCGGCACGATCACGTCAGAGCTGGTGCTTAACGGCGAAAAGCCGGGCGATATGATCACGCTGGCAACCGAGTATTTAGGCGATATCAACGCGCGTATAGAATCCGAACGATATAATCTTTATGGCGGCGCTATAGTCGCGGAGGTGACAGCACGATGAATCTGGTATATGACAGAACGGCGCAGGACGTCGAGACGGCGCGGACACAGCGCGGGACGGCACTTACGCCGCTTAAGGGCTGCTATAACGTCTCCGACCTCAACCGCGTCGAGTCCGCGGTCAAACTCCTCGCAGCCGCGCTGACGTCGGCGGGGTATCCGGTGGAGGTGACGCCGGTGCTTAAGGGCAGCAAAGCCGAAGACCGCGAGTGGCAGGAAGGCGACATCGTTCGGCGTGCGCAGTGGATGACGTATCTCGGCAATGTGCAGAGGCTCCGGGACGCGTACCACACGCTCGCGGAGACCGGAGAACTGCCCGCGCCGGGGGACAAACTGGGCTACGTCGGCGCGAATACCATCGAGAAAGTGCTCGCGGATATCGACTTACTGCTCGACGGGATGAAAGCGAGCTATCGACGGTGCGGCACCTTCCGCGCCGGGAACAACGCGGCGCATTTGCCGCTGAAAGGAGCCTGATTAAATGAATGTGTATCAAGCGCCGGACGTAAAGGATCGTGTGGCGACCGGCGACGACCTTTATACGATCACAGACGTCGGCGGAAAGAAAAAACTTACCCCCGCGCCGACAGAAGTCACTGAACCGGGAACGCCGATAAATAAAGCGCTGCTACAGGGTATTGTGGACGCACTGCAAACCGTCACGGGATCTTTCGTCCCATATGACTTATACTGGTGGAGGCGCAGACCGTCTGCCAGCAGCTACGCTGAAACGCAGCAGACCGCGTTCGTTAGCAGCAACTCCACCACCGACTACGGCGGCTCGATCATCCCGTTCTTTTATCACGGCGAAAACGCGGATTTCAACTCATCGGTGTCTTTCCAGACCGCGTCATCGATCACAATAAATCAATCGAACGGCGCGGTTTCGCTCAAAAACCCGACCTCACGAACCGTAAAATATGCCGATTACGACGCAACGGCGCTCAACAATATGTGCGCTGGAAAGTATATAAAGTTCACGTCCGATTACACCGGGGTAGGTCGGGATGAAATCCTGTACGTCCCACCGGAGGCATATATCCGCTCATACTCAGTCGCGTCGTCGGCCACATCGCCGACACGTGGCTATATCGGATATCTTTCGCCGACCGGGAACTGGGGCGGCTGGGGCCCGGGCACGGATGTAAAACTCATCGGCTCGGTGAAGCAGACCGCGATCGGCGACTGGGAGCTCATTTCATCCGACGCTTCCGACACATATCCGCACAGCGGTGCGTCCGGCGGCTATGAGTACGCGTATTTCGGCAAGATTTCTAACGCAGCTTTAAGCAGGTTTGCGCCATCACTCAAAACCGTAAACATCACCTCCGCGTCATACAACTCGAACAGTTTCACGGTTGACTTGCCGGGAAGTGTGTGCTTGTTTTGGTGCGACGCCGAGACCGCCTCGGACAGCGGCGTGCCGTTCGGCGCCATCGTAGATGACACTTTTGTCTACATGGCGACAACCGCCGTTTCTTACAGCAGCAACTACGGAGCGGAATATAGAACATTGCCACAGTCCGACTCCGTGGCTCAGTGGAAATATTACCAATATGGCGAAGAAACGCAATATAAACTTTGCAAGGCAAAAAGCGGCAGACTCTATTTCGGCACAGCCAACGGCAATACATATAACGAGGCATGCACGCTTTATTTGCTCCCGATAATTCCGAGGTGAAAAGCATGACCTATCAACTCTGGGACAAAACGTCCCCCATCTACGATATCACCGCCGAACAGGCGATGATAAATAATCCGCTCTACGGGACGGAAAACTCATATCTCTTCCTCCGTGACGACGGATCGATCTACGACATCCTGCCAATATCGACGCTCAGGGAACTGACCGGGAAGGACGCGACAGCGACTGACGAGGAGGTGTGCGCGGCGTATATCGCAAAGCTCAACGAGCCGCCGCCTGCACAGCCGTCCGGAGACCTGACCGCGCTGTCCGCAAAGGTCGCGAACCTTGAGGAACAGCTCGCGACGATCGAAGCTGTCAACAAAACTATTTTAGGAGTTGAATGATAATGGATGAAAAACTGATCGCAAAGGCACGGCAGTTCCGGGCAGTAATCGAAGAAATGACTGCGAGCGCATCGGACGCCGTTGTGTCGAAAGCCCCGTCGGCGTGCCCGAAGCTGAAACAAGACGGATCGCTGGTCCGCGCCGGAACTAAGATCAACTGGAACGGCGTCGTGAAGAAAGCCGGAAGTGACCTGTGGGACACCGAAGCGAACGACCCCGACCACGCGCCGAACTTATGGGAAGATCTGCTGTACAAGGACGGCTATCGCATTATCCCTGAGAACATCACCGTGACCGGAGCCTTCAGCAACGGCGAAAAGGGCTGGTGGAAGGGGCAGCTGTGGGAGTCCATAGTAAGCAACAACGCTTACACCCCGGAGCAGTATGCGCCCAACTGGAAGCTGGTGAAAAATGATAATTGACAAAATAATCGCATGGGCAATCCCTTTTATCTGTGGCGGCATCATCACCGGACTGATCACATATGTAAAATCCTTAAAGCGAAAGAACGACGCCGTCGAAGACGGAGTGCAGTGCCTGCTTCGTGCGGAGATCATTCGGAGCCACGAAAAATACATGGAAAAAAGCTACTGTCCAATCTACGCGAAGGAAGCCTTGAAGCGGGCATACAGCGCATATCACCGACTCCACGGAAACGATGTCGCGACCACGCTTTACAAAGAAACCATGGCGCTTCCGACAGACCCGCCAAAGAAATTATTAACGGAGGGAAACACATATGATTGAAATTACAGCCGTCCCCGGCAAAGTGCTCATGCTCGGTCGACAGGGCGAAAACCTTGCCCGGAAAGTGATCTTTTCCGTATCCGGTGTCCGGGCGGAGTTCGGCGACGGCGCTTTCCGGCTCTCAGCTCGCCGCGCCGGAGAATCCAACGTCTACCCCGCGGCAGTGACGGAAAACGGCGACACTGTCGAATGGTCGCTCACCGCCGCCGACACGCAGAACGCCGGGCGCGGGCAGTGCGAACTTGCCTACTACGCCGGGGACGTAAGGCTAAAAACGTGGGTCTACGACACCGCGGTCGCAAAGTCTCTCACCGGCTCGCCGGAAACCGACCCCTACGACGAATTTCTTGATGAGGTGAACCGGCTCGCCGCCGAAGCGGCAATTTCGCAGAGAGAAGCGAAGAACTCGGAAAACGCTGCGAAAAACTCGGAAGAAAATGCGAAAGCATCCGAAACCGCCGCGAAAACCTCCGAGGACAACGCCGCCGAGTACGCGCGAGCAGCCCTCGCCGCTGAAACGAAATCCAAACAGAACGCCGAATATACCGCTTCCGCCGCGACGACTGCCGGGCAACATGCACAAAACGCCGCGACGTCCGCGACGAACGCAGCCAACAGCGCGAGCGCAGCCGAAACGCACGAAAAAGGCGCAAAAGACGCCGCCACCGCCGCCGCGAAATCCGCCGAAGGACTTGCGGACGCCGTGAAACGCACCGAGGACGCCGCGGTGAGCGCACAGGACAACGCCGGGAAGACCGCCGCCGACCGCGAAGCCGTCGCCGAAATGAAAACCGCCGCTCAGACCGCACAGGGCAACGCGGAGAAAGCCGCCACTGCCGCCGCCGGGTCCGCGACCTCTGCCGGAGAATCCGCCGCCGCCGCGGAGACGTCGAGGGCGGGCGCGGCAGAGATCAAAGCGCAGATTGACGAAATCAAAGCCGGAATCGACACGGCGAAAGGCGAAATCGATCAGGCGAAAGCTGATATCGACCAAACCAAAACCGACACTCTTGCCGCGAAAACCGCCGCCGAAACCGCCGCCGCGACCGCGACCGAAAAAGCCGCGGAAATCGCGGACAGCGCGGCGCAGATCGCGGCGAATACCGAAAATATCGGGAAAAACGCGACGAACATCGAAACCAACGCCACAGACATCGATCTTCTCCGGCACGAGAACGTTGAACTTCGGGCGAAGACCGACGCACTTTGGAAGCTGTCCGAGGGCAAGAGCTACGATTTTGTCGAGGACAGCGCGGAGGCGTATAGCAAGAACGTGCCGTCCGGGTGTAGGTTTGCACAAGTCGAGAAGATCGGCGGGAAGACCGTGGCGCGGGATACTGGGGAACTTGTCAGTGCGAAGGTGGAGGATGTGAAGGTGGGCTTCCCGGAGCAGTCGGGTAGCACGGTGACTATCTCCGACGGTATCGACGGACACGCGCTGGATGTCACTGCAAGCTGGACGCCGACGCAGGCAGGAAGCGGTGATCCGAGTCCCGAGAACATACGACCGATATCCGGACGGGGCAAGATCACGCTGACGCGAACGGCCGGGAGCGACACTCAGACGGCGACGCTCTCCCTCCCCGAAACGATCTACGGCGGCAGTGTAGATCAGGACGGAAACGGAGTGAAAGAATGGGCGCTGCTGACGCTGGATGGGACGGAGTCATGGCGGATTGGCGGTATCGCGTCGGACAAATCCGACTGGTACTATCAGTCGAATCGAATCACAGATGCGATAAATGCCGCGCCTAACAAGGGCAATCAATACTCCAGCCATTATCCATTCAATCTTGTGGCTAATAACTCCACCATGCAGGGCACCGCGCTAGTATGGGGGACGATCCGCGTGAGATGGGGTGACACAATACCGGAGAATACCGACGCATGGGAAGCCTACCTCGCCGCCCAGAAAGCCGCCGGAACTCCGGTGACAATCGCCTACGGACTCGCGTCCCCGACGACCTTTACCGCGACCGGCGCGAAAACCATCACGGCGAAAAGCGGCGTGAATACCGTGTTTTCCGACGCGGACAGTGTGAAGGTGAAATACTCCGGGGACACCTACCCCATCCCCGACGCCATGAAGGCTCTGCCGGGATATGGATGGAGCGCCGGAAACCTCTACAATGAAATCGTCCGGCGCGCGGACGGGTGGGACTATGTGCAGAGGGTCGGACTGCCCGCGACGACAGATGGGTATACCATCCTCGACGCTCCGACGACCACAGACATCACCGACCTGATGACCGGCGCACTGCCGCTCATGACGACGGAGCCGGGCGGCACGATCACCATGCACCACGCACTCGCGGACGACGGGTTGACGCTGGATGTGCCGAACACCGTGAAATATATTCGAGACTTAAAGGGGGTGGCAAGCAGTGGCACTGAGTGAGACTGAGAAAGCAATGATCAAGGCGGCGGGGCTGACCGAAGCCGACTTTACCGGGGAAAAGGACGAAAGCCCTGACCCGGGCACCGCCACAGACCCGGAGCTTGAAAAGCGCGTCGCGACGGTCGAAGAAACCGTCGAAGCGGTGAAAATTATCTTGATGGGGGAGGATAAATCGTGAAAGGAATCGACATCTCAAAGCACAACACAATCCGATCTTTCCCCGCGATAAAGTCACAGGGTGTGGAGTTCTGCGTCATCCGCGCCGGGTACGGCACGGTGGTCGACGCCAAATTCGAAGCCCACATCAAAGCGGCGAAAGACTGCGGAATGCTCGTCGGCGCGTACTGGTTCTGCTACGCCCTCAACGTCGCCGACGCGCGGCGGGAAGCTGAGGTGTGCGCGGAGACACTGCGCGGTCATCAGCTCGACTTGCCGGTGTTTTATGACTTTGAATATGACACCGAAAGGTACGGCGGAAAGCACAAAGTTGTCTATAGCCCGAAACTGCGTACCGACATCATCGAAACATTTTGTACCGAAATGACGAAGCGCGGGTATAAAGCCGGAGTGTATACAAATCCGGACTACTGGCTGTACCGGCTCAACGCCGACAGACTGTCGAAATATGCGCTATGGATCGCGTCCTACAAAAGCAAAGACGGCAAGGCGACTTTCGACACCGTTCTGCCGACCGACCTCCCGCCCGCGTTTCAGAACGCTATGATCTGGCAGTTCGGCATGTGCAAAATGCCGAAAGCCGTCGGAAATGTGGACATCGACTACGGCTACGGGATAAAGCCGCCCGCGCCGAAGAAAACGTATAAGGTCGGCGACAAGTGCACGATAAAGCCCGGCGACCTTTACACGACCGGGCGGAAAGTTCCCGCTCGGCTCGTCGGCAAAACCTACACGGTCTGGCAGGTCAAGCCCGGCGCGGTGCTGCTGAAAGAGATCGTCAGCTGGGTGGCGGTATGAGGTACTTAAAGCGGCTGATCCTCGCGGTCCTGATATACCTCGCCGTATATCTCCCCTTTATCGCCGTCCTGCAAGCCCTCACCGGCACCGACCTGACCGCCGCCTTTTCGGTCGGCGGGATCGTCGGGGCTGTGGAACTCGCGCTGGGGAGTGTCATTAAAATTACCGAAAACAAAGAGATAAGCAAGAAAGGATTTATCGAAAATGGACAAGATAGATATAACGCCGATACTGGAACTGGCAGTGAAGCTGATCTTCGCGGCAGTGACGATTTTCCTGATCCCGAAGATCAAGAAGCTGTTCGCGACAAAAGTCTCGGAGAGCGACCAGAAGAAACTGATCCGCTGGGCTGAAATCGCCGTACAGGCTGCGGAAGAGGCTGCGCGTTCCGGACTGATCGACAAAAAGGCGAAGTACCAATACGCGAAAAGCTTCCTCGAGGCTCGCGGTGCGACCCTCGACGCCGACGCCATGCAGGCGCTGATCGACTCGACCGTGTGGGAGCTTTTTAACCAGTTCAAGCAAGATTCCGACGCTGACGCCGAAAGCGAGGCGTGAAATGAGAGCTGACGACGTGGCTGATCTCACGCGCACGGAGTGGGCGCGGCTTATCGATGAGTGCATCCATGATCGGCAGTGGCGCGAGATCTTCAAGGCTCGATGGCTCGACGGTGAGAAATTCGAGCCCCTCGCGGAGCATTTTCAGCTGTCCGTCCGACAGACACAGCGGATAGTAAAGGCTTGCGAGCAAAAGATACAACGGCATATATAATGGCGGGAAAGCGGCACGAAAGTGCCGCTTTTTTTTCGTACACTTTTGCGTCTGAATGTGGTACAATATAGATACAGAGGTGATGAAATTGTTTGAGAACTACCAATCCCCCTTTACCCCGCAGATGATGTGGGGACAACAGCGGCCGCAGATGCAGCAGCAGCTCCCACCGCAGCAGGTAACACGTGTCAGTGGGCAGAACGGCGCTCAGGCATACACCCTGCCGCCGAACTCGTCGGCTCTACTGCTCGACGAGACCGCGCCTATCGTGTGGCTTAAGACCACAGACGGAGCCGGATACCCTACGCTTACGCCATACGATATTATCCCGCATCAGACACCGGCGCCGGTCGACGCATCGAGCCTCGAGGCGCGGATAAAAAAGTTGGAGGACATGATATATGCAAAACCCGATACTGCAAGCGCTGAGGCAAAACCCGCAGCAAAACAACCCGCTGGCAATGGTGGCAAAGTTTAAGGAGTTTGCCCGCGGAATGACGCCGGAGCACGCAAAGCAGCTCGTCGAAGAGAAGCTCCGCACCGGCGAAATGTCTCAGGCACAGTTCGAACAGCTCAAATCGCAGGCTCAAGATTTTATGCGATTGTTACAATGAAATATAGGCAATAGCCTATAAATATTATGAAAGGTGGTATAACCACATGGATGGAACTCCCTCCCTCTCCGACATCGCGGCGGTAACCCGCGATAACGACGGCGCATTCGGCGGCTCTGGCGGCTGGATGTGGATAGTCGTGATCTTCCTCTTCGCCTTTATGGGCGGCGGCTTCGGCTGGGGAAATCGCGGCGCGGCAGCAGAACAGCCCGTGACCGAGGCCGGACTGTGTAACGCCATGAACTTTAACAACCTCGAAAATGCAGTCGGCAGACTGTCTGACCAGACTCAGAACCAGACTATGACGCTGGGTAACGGTATCTGCAACCTCGGCTACGAAATGCAGGGCAACATCGGACAGCTCGGCAAGGAGATCGCGCTCGGACAGGCTAACCTCGGCACTCAGATCGCGGGCAACGCGTCCGAGATCTCCCGGCAGCTCGCTGAGTGCTGCTGCACCACTCAGCGCGGCATAGACAGCGTTAATTACAATAACGCTATCAACACGGCGGCGATTAACGCGAATATCGACGCGAAGTTCGCGGCGATGGAGAAGGCACAGCTGGAGCAGACGATCGCGGCACAGCAGAACCAGATCAATCAGCTGAACCTTCAGGCGCAGCTCTGCGGCGTCGTAAGATACCCGATGTCGTACAGCTACACTGCCGGACAGTCTCCGTTCTGCGGCGGCTGCGGGTGCAACGGCAACGTATAAACGCCCTTAACGGCGAGGCTTCAAGGGGCGGCAACAGCTGCCCCAATTTTAATAAACGGAGGAAAGATTAAAATGAAATCTGCAATATACACGGCGAACACCACTGCGACTACGCTCGCGGTCGGCGACATTATCCCGCTCGGTACGACTATCCGGCGCTACGGGTGCAATCTCCGGCAGGATGGCAACGCCGTCACGGCAACCGGTCGCGGGTATTACAAGATCACCGCCGCCGTCACAGCAGCACCCACAGCAGCCGGAGAGATCGGCGCGACACTGCTTAAAGATGGCATAGCAGTCACCGGCGCAAGCGCGTCAGCGACCGCCACAGGAGCCGGTGACGTCGTAATGCTGCCTATAACGGCAATCGTCCGCAACCTCACTGACTGCGATTCTTCGCTCCTCGCGCTGCGTCTTGACGACGGCGCCGGACAGGTTACCAACGTCGCAGTAACCGTGGAGAAGCTGTAATGAAAGCCCACATACAGGACTATCGCGCACGCCTCGAGAAAGAGCTCGTCGAGTACCTCACCCTCCCGGCGAGCGAAAAGAGCGCGAAGGCCGTCGACGGTATGCTCTCGTGCTGGGAGCATATCCGGTCGGTCGAGCGGTGTCTGTGCGGGGGTGAAGGGCATCAGAACGCGGCTCTGAGCGCCGCCGATCTCACTGCGTGGAACTCCCGTATGGATAACGCGGACGGTACGCGCGGCGGGCACTGGACGATCTCGCAGACGTCCGGAGCCGCGCAGAGTGTGGGAGTAGCGTTTGAGCACATCACGCCTGAGGCGTGGAACGCCACGATGAACATGATGTACTCGGACTATTACCCCACAGCTGAGGCATACGGCACAGATCAGCCGGAGTTTTATGCACAGCTCGCGAAGGATTTTCTGTTCGATAAAGACGGCGGCGAACCGCTTAAAAAACTTGCAGAATATTACCGCGAAATTGTAAAAAACGCTTGACAAACAGATCGATCTGTGGTATAATAAGTATGCAGGGGCGGCGAACCCCGGCAGCCGCCCGCAAGGGCGCGGATTAAAAAGAACTCATATATCGAGGGGAAAGGGAGCGGAAACGCTCCTTTTTCTTGTTCATATAACGTTTACAAATAAATACGGTACTTTTTCTCGTAAACCTATTGACTTTTTGTACCGAACGTGATATAATAGATACATCACAAGGGACGCGGACAACCCCAAACCGCGAAGGAGATAAGCTATGATAATCGAAGTAATGGGACTAGCTGGCTGGAAAATCAAAACCTACTCTAAAAGGGTCATCGAAAGAGACATCGAACACGCGAAGGACTACAAGAAGAACCTTGGGGAGTCGTTCGTTGTAAATGTCAACGATATGTTCAACGACCTTAAGACGGATGGCGAGTACTATTCGAGCGACGACAGAATTGGTATGCACTGGCTTCTCCCGGGGTGTAGTAAGCTCTCTGAGATTGCTGATCTCGACGTCGAGTGGACGAAAGAGCGCAACAAAGGCTATCTGTACGAGGTGTATCAGAGATACACACTTAAGCCGGAGACACAGGCAAAAATCACTGTTGCACTCAATGAGTTTATCGACCGCGCGACAAAAGCCCTGGACGATGCTGTCTCCGCAGAAGACGCGAAGAAACGCGCCTATGAAGAGGAGAAGACACGTCTGCTTGATGGCGTAACGTGGGATGTAAACGGCAAGCAAATCACCGATGAAGGCGGCAAAACAATGATGTATGAACACATCGTCACAGTGGACGGGAAGAAGTTCATGTTCACGGAACGGAGCTTGTTCGACGTCGGACGCGTTATTAATCCGAAACGCGGAGGACTTATAAGCCGCGACAGCGAGACCGGCAAGTACTATCGCGAAAAGTTTGGTGACGCTAACGGGTGGAATCGCGTCGAAGACCTCGACGAGGACGAGGCTCGCGCTTACGAGATCGTGCTGAAGTACGGAAAATATGCCGGAACCGGCATCAGAATGTAATAAAGCAAATGAAAAAAACAATTAAAGGCACGCTGTGCGATACCTCCACAGCGGAGCAGATCGGCGAATCGCGGTACGACGGGTGCACCGAGTACCTTTACCGAACGAAATCAGGGAAGTACTTTATCCACACTGTACGGGGTAAAGGGCTCGTGCGAGAGGATATATACCTGATGACCAATGCAGCCGCCGCTGATTGGATTATGGTCGCCTACGGACCCGTAGACGCCTACTACGACGCTAAGACCGGCGCGAAAAAAGAGTGGGCGAAGATCAGCGTGTCGTCGGCGACAAAAGCGCTGATCGACGAGCTTCGCAGGGCATATGGGATGACTGCGAATGAGCTGATCTCAGACGCGCTTAAGACGTATCGGAAGAACGCATAACGAAAGCCGGGGAATGACCCCGGCTTTACACGTTTTATACACGTTTTCTCCGAAAACAACTATTTTCAGCGCGAAAGCGATAAAACGCAAACGCTCAAAATGTCAGGAAATATGGGCGTTTTCGGGATACTTTCGAAGCGCCGTGAACGTGTGCGAACGGTATCTCCGTTTCCTAGATGGTCCACCAGTATACAGAAAAGTGCCGTATTTACGGCATTTTTTATTTGCCGTACACGTATTTTACACGATTTTATTCAGGATTTCGAGCGCGTGTTCTTCTTCACGCGGGTATAAATGGGAGTATGTATTCCACGTGATCGTGACATTTTTGTGCCCGAGCCGTCGCGCGACTTCCTGGATGTTGATACCACTGTTCGCGAGCAGCGACGCGTGCGAGTGTCGGAACTCGTGTATGGTGCGATGTGGAAGTCCTGCGGCCTCCGCGAAGGCCTGATTCCGTTTCTCGATCGTCGAATCTCTCAGGCAGCCGACGCCACGGCAGACGAGCCAATTGTCGTTAAAGCCTGTCATAGTCTGCTGACGCTTCTTGTGGTCTTTGAGCGCCGCGACGAGAGGCTGTGGCATTTGTATGTCACGGACAGACGATAGCGTCTTTACCAGTAGTTCGGTTTCCCTCTTCCCCTTGATCTTCTGCGATATGCTTCGCCGGACCTTGATTACATTCCCGTCGATATCGGACCATTGCAGCGCGTGTATCTCACCTTTTCTCATCCCCGTGTAAAACGCGAGCATGAAGAAGATATAATATCCCCACTCCTCGAGGTCTCCGCTTGCTTCAGCTCGCTGTTTCGCGACGGCAATGTACCGGAGAAATTCGTCCGAAGTATAGTAACGGACTTTTTTCTCCGGCACGGTAAACTCCGGCGTTTTATATCCGCCGATCTGCCGTAAGGGGTTTTTGGGTATATACTCCATCCGCACGGCGTAGTTGATCATCGTCGACAACACCTTAATGTACGAGCTGGACGTTGCCGGGCTCAGGCCGAGGGCAAGGATATCCGATTTGTATTTCTGTGCCGCTACAACATTAAATTTGTCGAGCTTTATGTCCCCGACGAGAGGGATTATAGTATGCTCAAACGTCCGGCGCTTCTTATCCCACGTGGTCTCGCGAAGCTCGTGCTTGCAGACCTCGATATATTCGTCATACAGATCTTTCAACGTCTTCCGCGCCGCGGGAGGCGTTTTTTTAATCTCTTCGGACAGCTTCCGCTCGAGATCCTTTGCTTCGGCCGAGCCGTAGGCTACCCGGTCGATCTGCCGGGGCTTGCCGAACTGATCGACGTAGTTGATACGTACGCGGTATTGTTGTTTACCGTCTTTTTTGCCGTCCATTTTGTAGATCGGCATGATATTCACACTCCTTCGAAAAAGTGGTTATTTCCGGAATGGAAACAACCACTTGTTTTTATTCTACGATTACACAACGGTCTATAGTAAGGGTTAAATTAAAATTACCTACCTTGCCATAAAGCGTGATGGTATCTCCAACTGCGAGATTCGCGACCTTATCAACCTCACTCTGGTCGCTGAAATAACACTGTGCATATTCCCACGTTAAGTCTGTGCCGTCGTTGACGCAGACATATATGTTATTAAGCACATCTTTCCCAATGTCCTTAACTTTGCCGGTGATCTTCACGAACTTGTCTTTGTACTTCTGATCAGCGGCGACTTCGTTTGTCTGGTATTCGTCGAGCATGGTCATAACATCGGCAAATTCATATTCGATAGTAGGGGAATCTTTCCCGACAACTACCGTTCCATTCTGGTTGGTATCTATAGAACCTCCCGTAGGCTGATCGGAGTTATTTTTGCCGCTATTGCCGCCGATAACGGCGATCACAATAACGGCTACAACAATAACCGGAATCAACCATTTCGGCATTTTCTTCTTCCCGTTGACATTACCTCCACAGTATGGGCAGGTGTTCGCGTCGTCCGGAATGTCGCGGTTGCATTTCTTACACTGCATAGTGCATTCTCCTCTCGTCAATATCTCAGCCACCCCGCGCCGGGGTTCAGGATATCGATCATAAATATTAAACATATAAACGTCATCAAAGCAATAGCCAGGATGAACACCGCTCGGAACTGTTTCCGCTGATATTCAAACTGCTTCTCAAAAAGCAGCCTCATTTCCGTAATGGCAGAATTTTCCATTTTTGAATCTTCACTCCCATTCTCGGGAATAGTCTCATTTTCAGCGCTGATCGTCTCATTCTGCGTCTCGTCTCCGGTTATCAGCCATTCGACCGAGACATCCAAAGACTGTGCGATAAGTTCAACCGTGGAATACTTAACCGATATCGTGCCGTCGTAAATGCGATACAGTGTGGTTTTCGAAACGCCCGACTGATCGGCAAACTGCTGTACTGTCATTCCCTTTTCCGCAAGCTTGCCTTTCAGCCGTGGGATATTTACCTTCATTTTGGTTCACTTCTCTCTCACAAAATTGGTAATCATTTCCAGAAACTAGGGCTTGCTATTACGCTTTGTATGATGTATAATATGTTTACAGGTACATTATATCACCTTTTGAACGAAATGTCAAGTATCCGAACGAAATTTCTCGAAAAAAAGATGAAATCGAACGAAAAGAGGTTACATAATGAAGAATCTGAGATCGTTAATCAACCAAATGCTCGACCGCGCGACCGACGCACAGCTGAAAGCCGTCTACGCATTCATTCGGCGCCTGATGAGGGACGAATGAAAAGGAGTGGGAAAATTCCCACTCCTTTTTTATTGCTTGTCTGCCTTCTCGACCGCGTCCAGAAAGTCACTCAGGGCTTTCCACCCTTCCGGACCGAGTGACGCGAGAATACGCATGACGCGCTTCTGGAACTCGTCGCCCTTATCTGATAAGACGTCACCGACGAAACCGGCGATTTGCTCGTCGATGGTCGGCTCACGAAACATTTCGCCGTCGCCGGTTTCAAGCCATATACGGTCACAGCCGTATATGCGGCAGATGAGGTCAAGAAATGGCTCCGATGGAGATGTCAGACCATCTTCAAGATTTCTGATAACACCCATCTTTACTCCTACACCTTCTCCGAACCTTGTCTGTGAAAGCCCGGTCGATTTTCGAAGCGCGTAAAGTCGATCTTTGAATTCACTCATTGATTCACCTCCTTTGCCTATTTATTATATCACAATTAAAAGTGCTTGTCAAGCAAAAAATAAAAAATATTTTTTTCAAAAAGGTCTTGACAAGTCATGAAAAGTGTGCTATAATGTATTCACAAGCAAATCGAGCGAGAAAAAATCGCTTACCAAGCAAAAGGAGTACACACCATGAACATAAAAGAATTCACCGAACGCACAGGTTTCTACCCAACCTACGAGCACTACAAGTTCATCGAGAAGTCCTACATGGATTTCGACGGTGACAAGGACACATTCTGCAAGGCGTACAAAGCCAACGAGAACGGGCTCGCCGAGAATATCACCCGCGAAGTTGAACGCTTCGTTGAAAAGCAGACCGAACTCGGAATGCACGAGCACGACGCAATGGAAGAGCGCCTGAACGCTCAGCAGGAAGAGATCGAGAAGCTGAAAGCACAGCTCGACGCCGAGCTCGAATGGACGCTTTGCAAGAGCGCCGGGACGCAGATGACTCAGCGCGACTACGTGAAGCTCCGCGAGGACAGTTTCACGAAGACGATGACCGACGAGGAAGCCGCGAACTTCATCGCCGAGGAGCTCGGGCTCAACGTCAAGCGAGTGAAGATCATCCACACTGTGGAGACCTTCGAGGTCAACAAACACCAACGGATGAGAGTCGCGGAGACCTACGAGCGCGAGCCGCTGTACGAGTCGACCGACTGGAACTACGTCAGGTTCGACGTCAACGGAATCGAGTATGAGTACATCAACGGACAGCTCGTGCTGTATTGCAGATAATCGCAGAGTGACGGGGGCATAAGCCCCCGGTAATGCGGCAGACCCGGTCACAAGCCCGGGCGTGACAAAGGAGGTGAGAAAATGAGCTACATACACACGCTTAAACGCTATGGCGCCGTTACACGCGCGTATTTCCGCGCCAACGATGCGTATGTCATCCGAAACCTTGATCGGTACGAAGACGTTTGCCTTGCCCTCCGGGACAAGCGAAACGCGCTCATAGATGAAATTAAGGCGTATGTTGCCCATCCGGTCAGAGTTCGTCGTTTCGCCGACGATTTCGTCGACGGTCAATGGCATATCGAGTATGGACGGTATCTGATCCGTCGTCAGCAGATACTGACTGCCTGTCGCTTACTCGGGATAGATTCCCGAGAAATCAGATTCTAAGGAGGAAAGCAAATGACCAACGTACCAATGATCGCAAGTGTAGAGACGGCAGTAACCGCCTACTACACAAAACCGCAGCTCGGCAACGCTGAGATCAATGAGATCTTCGGCGGTCTGAGCAAAGGCAAAGTGTGTCAGCTTAAGGTACTCGCACGGGAGAAAATGGAAGAACTCGGAATCCCGCTAATGAACAACCGCACAGTTGACGCGGACGCAGCCTACCAGGCGTGGGGGCTGAACATCGGCGATCTCGAGCGCCGATACGCAAAAATCAAGAAAATGGAGGAAAATAACAATGGCAAAAACTGAAAAGCTCTCGGTCGAAAACGCCGATCTGCTCGCGAACATCCTGCGTCATCTCGTCGGGATGAGCGAAAGCGATCTTCTGCCGCTCGAGTGCTACTGCAAAGGCTTCGAAGCCGGTAAGGCGTCGCGCGAGAAGAACAGCAAGACTGCGTGAGGTGCGGACATGATCACCACTATCGACTACGAAAAAATCCACAGCTTGCAGACTGAGCTCATTCGCAAGCAGGACCGCACAATCGATGAACTCAGAGCCTCGAACAAAATCCTCGAGGCTGCGAACAAAATCCTCGCAGAGGCGCTCTCGCGGGCTCTGACGCGCGAAGGACGCGACCGGGTATTCATACCGGCTCGTGAAGCAAACAGCGACGCAGAGTTCCGCACGGAGCGCACGATTGACGATGACATACTCATCATCAGGGTGCGGGCGTAAAGGAAACGCCCGCGGCGGAGCAGCAACTCCGGTCGCGGGCAGATAAAATCATCCACAATCATTATAACACAGGAGGAACAAAATGTCAAGCCTTTTCAACATTTCATCTCGCTACGCGTCGGTGCTTAAGCTCATCGACGACTACACCGACTGGGAGCCGGACACCGACGCCGAGGGTCACTACCTCGACGAAAACAATGAGATCATAGACGATCTCGTCGAGTACCGCCAGCAGCTCACCGACGCGCTCCTCGACACTCTCGACGCCGTTGACGGCGAGATGGCGGACAAGCTCGCGAACTGCGGCGCGTTCGTCAAGCAGCTCACCGCCGAGGCGGGAGCACTCGACGCCGAAATCAAGTCGCTGCGGCAGCGCAGTGCGTCGAAGAAGCGCGAAATCGAGCGCTTCAAGAAGTACATCATGGACTGCATGATAAACGCCGACGTCAAGAAGGTCGACGAGCCGCTCGCGAAGCTCACCATCAGGCAGAACGCTGAGAGTGTGGAAGTAGCCGATGAACTCGGGTTCATCGACTGGGCACAGCAGAACGACCGCGACGATCTGCTCAGGTACTCAACGCCGGACATCAACAAGACGGCGGTCAAGGACGCGATACGCTCCGGCACAGAGCTTCCCGGCGCTCAGATCGTGCGCACGAAGTCCCTGATAATCAAGTAAGGAGGAAGACATATGTTCGAGAAAGCGGCAAGAAAGAAAGCGAAGCTCAGGCTCGCGCTGACTGGTCCTTCCGGCTCCGGCAAAACCTTATCGGCGCTGATGATAGCGGGCGGCATGACCGGCGGCGACTGGTCGCGCGTCGCTCTGATCGACACCGAGCATGAGAGAGCGAGGTTCTACGCAGACCGTCCGGAGTGGGGCACAGGCGAGTTCCTCTATCAGCCCCTCGTCCCGCCGTACAAAGCGGACAGATACATCGAGATCGCGAGGGCGGGAGCTGAGGCGGTCGGTGAAGACGGCGTTCTGATCGTCGACTCCCTGTCCCATGCTTGGGAGGGAGAAGGCGGCGTCCTCGAGTACAAAGCGGAGGTTGAGAAGCAGAAAGGCAAAAACTCGTACACCGCCTGGGACGAAGCCGGGAAGGTGCAGAACACGCTTATAACCACATTGCTTTCGCTCCCCTGTCACGTCATCGTGACGCTAAGGACGAAGACGGCGTACGCGATGGAGCTGAACGACCGCGGCAAGAACGTTCCGGTAAAGATCGGTCTCGCGCCGATACAGCGCGAGAACACCGAGTACGAGTTCGACGTCGTGCTGAACCTCGACCGGGCGCATTACGCGACGGCTTCGAAAGACACGACATTCCTTGACGATTTCAACGCGCCGATAACCCCCGAGATCGGGCAGAAACTCCGCGACTGGCTCGCCGAAGGAGCGGAGCCGGACAGGTGCGCGGACTGCGGACACGTGATACTGCCGGAACGCGGCGTCACCGTCGCGCAGATCGTCGACGGCACAACGAAAACATATGGGCGCAAGCTCTGTATGAGCTGCGCGGGAAAGGCGAAGAATGCAGCAGCTCAGACCGTATCAGGTTGATGTCGTCAACCGCGTCCATCAGGCATGGGCGGAAGGGGCGCGAGCGCCGTGTGTGGTGCTCCCCTGCGGGGCGGGAAAATCCTGTATCGTGGCAGATATGGCACGCCGTACGACATGGAAGGGCAACCGGGTGCTGTTCCTCGTCCACAGAAAAGAGCTCGTCGACCAGATTGTCCGGACGTTCATCGGATGGGGCGTCGACATGGAGTACTGCACTGTGGGCATGGTTCAGACGATAACACGCAGAATCCATAAAATGCGCCCGCCGTCGCTGATCATCACCGACGAGAATCACCACTCACTCGCTGCGTCATACCGCCGGATATACGACGCATTTCCGAAAGCCTATCGCGTCGGCGTGACAGCTACGCCGGTCAGACTGAACGGCGACGGGCTCGGAGATGTAAACGACCGGCTGATAATCGGTGTGTCCGCGAAGTGGCTGATTGAAAATCACTTCCTCGCGCCGTATGACTACTACGCGCCGAGCGTCGCCGACCTCACCGGACTGCACGTCAAGCAGGGCGAGTACGTCGCTTCCGAGATTGAATCGCGGCTGATGTCGTCAGCTATCTACGGAGACGTCATCGCGAACTACAAGAACCTCGGAAAAGGCGAAAAAGCTATCTGTTACTGCGCGTCGATCAAGCACTCGAAAACGGTCGCGGAAGCGTTTTCGAAAGCCGGAATCCCCGCCGTCCATCTCGACGGCGAGACGCCGAAGCCGGAACGAAATCGCATTATCACCGACTTTCGCGCCGGGAAAATCCGGGTGCTGTGTAACGTCGATCTGATCTCCGAGGGGTTCGATGTGCCTGACTGCGGGTGCGCAATACTTCTCAGACCGACAAAATCGTTGACACTGTATATACAACAGTCAATGCGGTGTATGCGTTATATGCCGGACAAGCGCGCAGTGATCATCGACCATGTGGGCAACTACGCCCGCTTCGGAATGCCGGACGACGACCGCGAATGGACGCTCGAGAAGAAAGACAGGACAAAAAAAGCACCGCGTGAGCAGAACGACGTGAAAATCGTCACCTGTCCCGAGTGCTTCCGGGTGTTCGAGCCGAACGACCTCCACAGGTGCCCGTGGTGCGGCGCTCCTCTCCCGAAGAAAGTCAGGGAGATACAGGAGAAGGCGGCTGAGCTTGTCCGTATCGAGGGCTTCACGCTCCGGTACACACAGCCATCAGACTGCAAGACATATGCAGAGCTGCAAGCATACGGCAAGCAGCATGGATACAAGCCGGGCTGGGCATGGCACCAGGCACGGACGCGAGGACTGATACATGACAGAGCATAACATCCAGAACCTCATCCGCACACAGTGTGGAGACATCGCGCTGCTGTTCCGGGCGAACGTCGGGAGCTGGGTGACGAAGGACGGCAGGTTCGTCACGACCGGACTTCCGGTCGGATTCCCTGATCTGTTCGGCGCCCGGTTTTCGGACGGAAAAGCGGTGTTCATCGAAGTCAAAAAGCCCGGCGGGAAAGTCCGACCAGAGCAGGAAAGGTTCGTCTTGAGAATGCGCGAATACGGGTTTATCGCCGGTATCGCCTATTCGGTCGAAGACGCGAGAAAATTAATTTTGGAGGATTAAATTTAATGTTTAACTTAAGCTATCAGGAACTGAATGAGATCATCCCCGAGGGAAAATACGAAGCCGTAATCACCCGCGCCGCCGAAGATCACGGCTGTGTGGTCATCAACTGCGAAATCCGCAAGGACGTGCAGCAGACCTGCGCCGGACGTACTCTGACCCACTGGATGTACAAGCTTCGTGAGCCGAAAGAACTCGACGCCGCTGTCGGCGGGTACAGCTTTTCACAGGTCATGCGTATCGCAAAAGCCGCCGCTCTGCCGGAAGGTAAGAACTATCAGTCGCTCGGCGAAATGCTCGCCGATCTCGCGGGCAAGGCAGTGCAGCTCGAGCTTTATCACGAGCTGTACAACGGCAAGAAGTATCTCAAAGTGAAGTACTGGAACCCCTCGGAGGTGGGACCTCTGACATACATCCCTGAGCCCCCACAGTCGCGGCAGAGCGCCGGAAGCACGAGCGCGGTTAATAATACCGCTCCGGCGCAGAACACGCAGTCAGGCGGCATTCCCGGCTCTGCTCTGCCGTGGAACTGATCCCCGATGGCGAACTACGATAAAATTCCGGCAGAGCTGAAAGCCCTCCCGAACTGGGTAAGCTGGAAACTCGTGCCGGACCCCGACAGGGGTAAGCCCCGGAAAGTCCCTTATGATCCGCGCTCCGGAGAACCGGCGAGGTCAAACGACCCGGCGACATGGTGCGAATTCGAAGCTGCCTCGACCGCCGAAGGCTATGACGGCATAGGCTTCATGTTCTCGAACAGCCCATATTTCGGTGTGGATATCGACGGCGTGACGGACGAAATTGACAGATATATGCAAGGCGAGCCCGGAATGCTCGCGGATTTCGTCGATACTCTCCAAAGCTACACAGAAATCTCGACGTCCGGCAACGGCATACATATTATCTGCCGCGGCACTCTTCCCCCACATGGGCGGAGGCGCGGGAACATCGAAATGTACGAAGACGGCAGATTCTTTGTGATGACCGGCAGGTCGACGTCTCAGTACCCGGGCGTTTCCGAGTGCACCGAGACAATCAAGACGCTTCACGAGCAGTATATAGGCGGTGGCACGACCCCCGCCGAAGCCCCGATCGAAGTCCCCGCCTCCTGCCCGGATTCCATAGACGACATACTCGCCGCGATTCAGAGGTCGGCGTCGGCGGATAAGTTCTTCCGGCTCTGGCACGGAGACTGTACCGGCTACCCGTCACAGTCTGAAGCGGACATGGCGCTGTGCAATCACCTCGCGTTCTGGTGCAGGTGCGACGCCGCGAAGATGGACGCCATGTTCCGGCAGTCAGGACTCATGCGTGAGAAGTGGGACAGACAACAGGCGGGAAGCACCTACGGGATATTCACGATCCAGAAAGCTATCGCCGGGTGCTCGAAAGTCTACACCCCCTCTGAGAGGCACCAGAACGCCGCAGAAGCGTATGTAACCATCGGGGGTACATCTACCCCTAAGATGTACTCATTCGACGATATGGGCAACGCTGAGCGCTTCTGCGACTATTTCGGCGGGTTCATCAGATATTCGTACGTAGATAAGCGCTGGCTGTACTATGATCGCCGCAAGTGGGTATCAGACCGAGGCGGCGAAATCGAGAAGGCGGCTGAGCGGTCAATCCAGATGATGGACGCCGAAGCACAGCTGTATGACACCGGCGACCCGGAGAACCCGAGCGACGAATTCAGAGCGTTCCAGAAGTGGCGGAAGCGAAGCCGGTCAAGCGCGACGAAGAAAGCTATGCTCGAAGAGCTGCACCACCATCTCCCGATTCTGCCGGAACAGACAGACACCGACACAACGCTTCTGAACGCCGTCAACGGCTATATTAACCTCGAGAGCGGCAGGCTGTTTGAGCATGAAGCCGACCGGTACATGACGAAGATCGTTCCGGTCGAGTACGACCCGGAGGCTGAATGCCCGACGTGGCTGACGTTCCTCGACACAGTATTCGCCGGTGACGAAGACCTCATCAGGTACATCCAGAAAGCCGTCGGTTACTCACTGTCCGGCGACACGTCAGAGCAGTGTGTGTTTTTTCTCTACGGCTCAGGATCGAACGGCAAATCGACGTTTTTATCCACAGTTCGGCAGATATGCGGAGACTACGCCGCGAACGTACAGCCCGAAACGATCATGGTCAAGCCGTCCTCGGGCGGCGGAGCGAACAGCGACATTGCCCGGCTGAAATCCGCACGGTTTGTGACTTCCGTCGAGCCCAACGAAGGAATGCGGCTGAACGAAGGCTTGATAAAGCAGCTTTCTGGCGAAGATCCTGTGACGGCGCGAAAGCTCTACGGCGACGAATTCGAGTTTATGCCGGAATTCAAATTGTGGATGGGCACAAACCACAAACCGATCATCCGCGGCACCGACACCGGTATCTGGCGGCGTGTGCACATGATCCCGTTTACGGTTTGTATTCCCGATGACAAGAAGGACAAGCAGCTCCCCGGCAAGCTGAGGAGAGAGCTGCCCGGAATCCTCGCCTGGGCTGTGCACGGCTATCAGCTGTACAAGCAGGACAACGGGCTGAAAATGCCTGCCGCTGTGTATCAGGCTGTGGCAGAGTACCGGCACGAGATGGACAGCATTTCGCAGTTCCTCGAAGAGTGCACCGAGCCGGGCGGAGATGTTCCGGCGAACATTCTGTACGCTGCGTATAAAGACTGGGCAAGAAGCGGTGAGCAATACGTTCATACCTCGACGAAGTTCGGCGTTGAAGTGTCAAAGCAGTACCAGAAGATGAAAGGTATGCACGGTGCGAAATACCTCGGGCTTCATCTCGTAAATCCTCCGAGTGGAATATGACTTTTGTCGAGAATGACGGGTATGACGGGTATGACGGCTTTTATACCTTTACGCACGAAAAAAAAAAAAAAAAATAATATAAAAGAATAGAGTACCCGTCAAACTCGTCATACTCGTCATGGTTCCCGTTCACCTGACCGCGTATTATAACAGAAAGGATACAAAACTATGAATAATTTAACCTTGAAAGAGCAAAAGCTCGTCGAGCTGTTCCGATGCTTGACGCCGGAGATGCAACAAATCATTCTGGCAATGCTGCGTCTGATGAAGAAAGCGGAGGTGGCGCGCAATGACCTTCCCCGAGACTGAATCGAAAGCATATAACGGCGAGTACCTCGACTACGATGAAATGCCCCCGGCGAAATACAAGTACTTCGCGCGGATCGCGAACCTGGGGCGGGACGTCAGAGCCGGGCGTAAAACACCCGCCGAAGCGGCAACCGCGAGAAATGAGTATCTCGCGGAGTACAACCGCACAATGGAAAAAATGTCATGGACAGACATCATCAAGCTCACGGAATCCTGCCGTGTCTGCGTGAACGGCTCGAATAACCCGGCATACATCGCGGCGCTGACGCTCAGAGCGCTGAGGGATATCACAGGAGACATGATGCTGGACAAAAAAATGCGAGAAATGGAGAGATTGGTCAATGACGAGTAAGGAGGAGTACGCGCTGCTCGACAAGCTCGGGCTTAATAAATTAAAAGATATGGAGGATAAGCAATGGTAGATGTGGAATTTATCGCGTCGAGACTGAGCCGGGAGGACATTCTGTGCCAGCTCGCCGAGGAAGTCGCCGAACTGGCGCAGGCGGCATTGAAGCTCAGGCGGGTGATCACCGGTACGAATCCGACGCCGGTTTCGGAGAAGAATGCAACCGACGATCTGTTCGAAGAGCTTGCCGACGTCGCGGTAGCCGAGGAGGCTTATTTCGCGTCGATCAGCGATAATTACAGGCAGCGCGAGGGGCTCGAAGACATTGTCGGCTGTATCGCGAAGGGCAAGGGTGAACGATGGGTACAGCGGCTGAAAGAGAAAGAGGACGGTCATAATGAAAATTGAAAACGTTGTCGAGTATAAGCGCAAGGATGACCGAGAGTATCGATTCTTCTGCGCGAACGAAAGCTACGCGGAAGCGCGGAAGATGTTTGAGAAGGCGAAATCCATAATCGGTGTCGTTAAGCTCAGAATCAGGACCGTAATCACGCAGCAGGAGATTGTCGACGTGTGGAACAGGGAGGATGAACAATGAACGACAAAATCAGGCAAGAAGCAATGCACCTGCACAACTGGTGCGAAGGGCAATGTGACTGCGCGCACTGCGACTTCGGACGCGACAATCGCACGTGTAAGATCAGTGGGATTCCGGCGCAGTGGTTCGACGATGAAGATCATTCTGCCGACGTCGGCAATATGGTTAAGACCCGGCAGGAAAGGTTCCTCGAGATGTTCCCTCACACAGTCAAGATTATAGCGGATGACGTTGACGTTATAGACCTTTGCCCGGGACGGTTAGGCGAGCGACGCAGGTGTCCCACAGACTACAACTGTGGAAAATGCAAACGCGAATTCTGGTTCGCAAAGGAGGACAGTCATGATTGACGAGAAGACGCGGAAGCAGATCGAAGCCTATATCCCCTCGCCGCGGGACAAGTCGCTGGGATTCAACGAATACTATGTAAACCAGAACGGGCGCGTGAAGCGCGGTCACGCGCGGGAACTGTTTGAAACCGACGACGGCGATGACCTCATCGGGCTGGTCGACGACCGCGGACGACAGATTCACGGACTGTGGGAGTTCGACAGCTTCAGACGCTGCGAGCTTTACGACAACGAGACCGACTGCCGGAATCAGACGCACGGCGCGTATGATGACTGGGAAGCACTGCGCAAGGTGCAGGAAGGAGAAAAATGATGGCTGAATACATTAAGCACGAAGACGCTATCAAAATTGCTGAAAAATATGGGCTTGCAAATAGCTCCTTGTTGGGCAGACATACGGGACTGGCGGATTGCATTGCAAGCGAAATCGCGGCTATCCCCACTGCCGACGTAGTGCCGGTCGTCCGCGGGCACTGGCTCACATGGGACGAAAAGTTTCCCGGCAACGCTGTGGGAAAGAATCTTGGAGTTTTCTGCTCGGTGTGCGAAAACCATGCGGATTATAGCTCGGACTTCTGCCCGAACTGTGGCGCTAAAATGGAGGAGAAAAAATGACGAGGGAAAAAATGACACCTGAACTGAAATACGCGCTCGAAGTGATAAAAAGCGAGTGCAAGAAAAACGTCCATCTGTGTTCGAGATGTCCGCTCGCCGCATGGCGGCTTCGCGGAGAGAGACAGTGCCGGATTACAGGCGCGAACATCGAAAATGTTCGCCCGTGGCCTTATAGCCCTTGCAATTGGGACATTGACGCATGTGCACAGGAGGGCGAAAATGGACGCGGTTGAATTCATTAATGAAAAATACCGAATGTGCGAATTGTTAAACTACGAGTGCAGGAAGTGCAAAATAGACGCTCTGGAACATGGTCGCGAAGGATGTTGGGGCGCGATAAGGAAACATCCTGCTGAAGCCGTCGAGATCATCGAACAGTGGGCGAAGGAGCATCCCCGGAAGACCCGGCAGAGTGAGTTTTTGAAGATGTTTCCGAGAGCGAGGCGGGGCGAAGATGGTTTGATCGTATTCTGCCCTGAGGATTTTGATTCAAAATTCGAGTGCCCGCTTAAGAGGGGCGGCGGTTACGACCAGTGTGGCGACTGCCGGAGGGAGTACTGGCTCGAGGAGGTAGAGGAATGAGAATTCTCAGATCAACGCCCTTCATCCTGCTGTATATTTCCATCGCGATTCTTGGGATCGGCTGCGTCCTTCTGGGCTCGCGTGGGACATTCGAGCCGTTCAACGTCTTTCCGCTCGCGGTGACTCTGATTGCCGTCGGCGGGGTAATGACGGCGGCGTTCGGGGTGGCGGCATGGATATATGTGATAAAGATGATCGAAAACGGGAAAATCGATGAGGAGGACGACGATGGCAACTAAAATCATCAAGCCGGGCAAAAAGCCCGAACCAATTCATTTCGAGTGCAAACACTGTGGGTGTGTATTCGAGGTGGACGCGACAGACTACGGCAGCTATGTGGGAGGGCTGTTCTCGCCGGAATATTTCGCCGAATGCCCGACGTGTCATCAGTTCTGCTGTTCATACGGTGACAAAAAATGACCCGGCAGGAGCTATCGCAGCTGTACTATCTCCGCCGCGAGATCAACTCTGACAAAGAGCGGCTGGCAAAACTCGAAGCCGCTGCGTCATCGACATCGCCGATCTCGTCCGGCATGCCGAACGGCAAAGGCAGCGTCACCGACCGGACGGCAATCGCTGTGGAAATAGCGATGCTCAAGTCTCTGATTTTCGAAAAAATCTGCCGCGAAGAGCAGGAACTCAGACGTTTAATGAACTACATCTCGGGCGTCGAAGACAGCCTGACTCGGCAGATTCTCACCGCGCGCTTTGTCGATAACCTGAGCTGGCAAGCAGTCGCAATGCGTGTCGGCGGAGGCAACACAGCGGCAACTGTCAGACAGCGGTGCAACAGATTTTTGCGGCAAAGCTAAACTTGTCACAAATGTCACATCCACTGTGGTATAATGGTATCATCGGGAGACTGTGGAAACACAGCCTCCTGATTTTTACCGTGCGTGTCCAACACTCCTTCACGGCACGGGAAAGGGTACAGGGTAAACACGCGCCATTATACGCAGTGGTGGGGGCGGGCGCGACTATTTTACATGAAAGGCGGGTGAAACCGGATGACAAACAAGCAGAAACGCTTCTGCGAGGAATACCTCGTGGACCTGAACGCGACGCAAGCCGCGCTGAGGACAGGATACTCTGAAAAAACCGCCGCGAGCATAGCGAGCGAGAACCTACAGAAACCTGAGATACTGGGATATATTGCCAAATTACGTGTTGAGCAATCGAAGCGTACCGGTATAACCGCCGATAAGGTTCTTGAAGAGCTGTCGAAGGTGGCGTTCTTCCCCGCGGAAGAATGCGAGCTCAAAGCGTCGGACAAGCTCCGCGCTCTCGAGCTGATCGGCAAGCACATCGGTATGTTTAAGTCCGACAGTGACGCTGACGCTCCGGCTCTCGAGAAGCTTGACAAGATACTCGCCGAGGTGAGAACTGATGCTGACCGCGAAGCAAAAGCAGTACATCGCCGAGGCAAATAAGCGTTGGAATTTCAAGTCGGGCGCGGTCAGATCAGGCAAGTCCTATGTGGATGTTACCGCGGTTATTCCGATGCGGATTCGCGAGCGGATAGGCAAAGACGGCTTATGCTTTATTGTCGGCGTCAGCAAGGAGACCATCGAGCGCAACGTCCTACAGCCTATGCGTGAGCGGTACACTTCGAGTGTGGTCGGGACGATTAACTCGCGAAACATCGCCCGTGTGTGCGGCGAAGACGTCTACTGCCTCGGTGCCGAGAAGGTCTCGCAGGTCGCGAAGATTCAGGGCGCGTCCGCGAAATACATTTACGGTGACGAGGTGACGAAATGGCACGAAGACGTGTTCAACATGTTAAAGAGCCGTCTCGATAAGCCCTATTCATGTTTCGACGGTTCTCTCAACCCCGAGCACCCGACGCACTGGCTTAAAACATTCCTCGACAGCGACGCCGACATTTACTGTCAGCAGTACACGATTTTCGATAACACGTTCCTCTCGCCGGAGTTCGTGAAGAATCTCTGCAAGGAGTACGAGGGAACGATTTACTATGACCGCCTGATCCTCGGCAACTGGGTACGAGCTGAGGGTGCTATATACCGGCGTTTCGCGGACAACCCCGCGAAATTTCTTTTCACCGGCGAATTCAAGAAGCGTGAAATTACCGAAATCGTCATCGGCGTCGACTTCGGCGGCAACAAGTCCGGGCACGCTTTCGTCGCGACCGCGAAAACAGGCGGCTATAACAAGCTCGTCGCACTGGCGTCTGAACGCCACTTCGGCGACCTGGACCCGGGCGATATAAACTCGCTGGTTATTAAGTTCGCACAGCGTGTCGCCGCGAAGTACGGCGAAATCGACTATATCTATTTCGATAACGCTGAAACCGTCCTCGGTCGGGGACTGGCACGGGCTTTTGATAAAGCTATGCCCGCGACGATCGTCCGACCGGCAATCAAGGCGTGTGTCAACGACCGCATAGCGGCCACACAGGCGCTTATGGGTGCAGGAAGGTTCTTATATACCCCCGACTGCGAAACGCTCAGGACGGCGCTCTTAGAGGCCGTGTGGGACGACAAGGCGCTTGACGACATGCGCCTCGATGATGGGTCAACAGATATCGACTCTCTCGACGCTTTTGAATACACTTTCGAACGCGATATGAAGCGCTTTATCGACCATGAGGGACAAGTATGAAATTTATTACTTTTGTGAAAGGACTGATACGGCAATTGTTCGCACCTGACCAGATAAGATCGGCGCTCGGCGTTAAACCGGCGCTGACGCCCGACACGGCAGAAAGATTAAAGCTGTGGGCAAGTATGTATACCGGGCACGCGCCGTGGCTGTCCGACGATATCCGCTCCCTCAGAGTGGAGCAAGGCGTCGTCCGCGAGTTCGCTAACATCTCGGTCGGCGAGATGACAGCGACCGTCTCTGACGCCAATCTCGACGCGGCACTACAAGCCGTGCTGAGGAACTTCAACGTAAGCTTTCAGAGCGGGCTTGCAACCGGCGCACTGGTCATTAAGCCTATGCCTGATCTGTCGGTACAGTTCCTGCCGCAGAACGCGTTTATACCGCTGTCCTACGACATCCGGGGACGTCTGATAGACGTTATATTCCCGGAGACGGTTAAGGAGGATGAGCAGTATTTAACGCGTCTCGAGTGGCACCATCTCGATGAGACCGGGCTGACGATAACGAACCGTGCTTTTGTAAGTTATTCCGAAAACAATCTCGGAATTGAGACGAGTTTGTCGGTATTAGACAAATGGGCGAACATCGCGCCGGAGACGCGCTACCCCGGCATGACGCGCCCGATCTACGGCTATTACCGCAACCCGATCGACAACACGATAGACGGCAGCAACGCCGGTGTTTCGATATTCGACCCAGCAATCGATTTAATTAAAATCGTCGACACGCAGTTCGGACGGCTTGACTGGGAGTTTGAATCCGGCGAGCGTGCGATTCACGTTGACCCTGCGACGCTGAAGAAAGACAAAGACGGTAAATTCCACCTCCCGAAGCTTTCAAAGCGGCTGTACAGAGCCGTGGACATTGATACCGGCAAGGACGGCAAAGGCTTCTTCGAGGCGTTCTCGCCTGAGTTTCGTGAGACGTCGATTATTGCCGGTCTTGAAGAGTTCAAGCGGGCTATTGAGTTCGCGGTCGGGCTGTCCTACGGTGATATTTCAAATCCACAGACCGTTGAAAAAACTGCAACCGAAATTCTCGCCGCGAAGAAGCGTAAATACAACACTGTAAATGCTATTCAGCAGAATCTTCACGACTGTCTCGACGATCTCGTCTACGCGATGGCGTTCTGGTCGGCGAAAACAATGTCCGGCTACGAATTTGTCTGTGACTTTAAAGACAGCATTCTGATCGACGAGGAAACCGAACGTCAGCAGGACCGCGCGGACGTCTCGATGGGCGTCATGAGACTTGAAGAGTACCGCGCGAAGTGGTACGGTGAGAGCGTCGAGGACGCGCTTAAAAACCTTCCTGAGCGCGACGAAGTGGTAATGTGATATGCTAACCGCCGATGAGATTGAGAGCCTGCCAATAGGGCTTGAAAAGCAGTTCCGGCAGCTTGAAAAGCGTATCATGCGTGATATCATCCGACGGCTGAAAAACGCCGAAGAGATCACACGTACCGCCGACTGGCAGATATACCGCGCGGCAGAGCTCGGCAAGGCGGCGGATGATATCAAAAAAGAGATCGCCGAGGCGCTCGACGCGACCGAAGATGAAGTAAATAGAATTTACACTGACGCGGCAAAGACTGACTGGACGCGGAGTAAAAAGCTGTACAAGTCGGTCGGACAGGCGGCTATAGCCTACAAGGACAATGAGCCGCTGAAACAGCTCGTCGTGGCGATTAAAAAACAGACCGCCGACGAGCTGAAAAATATCACCCGCGCACTCGGTGTGGCGACGGCGAATAAAGGCAAGATCAAGACCGTCAGTCTGACCGAGTACTACACGGATATGCTCGACGCCGCCGTGCTGGACATTTCATCCGGCGCGTTTGACTATAACACAGTCCTACAGCACACCGTCACACAGCTTGCCAATAGCGGCATTCGGACGATTGATTACGATTCCGTGTCAAAACGTCCAACTTCGGCGCGTATCGACGTCGCAGTCAGACGTGCCGTGATGACCGGCATCGGACAACTTACAGCGCAGGTCAGCGAGGATAACGCGAACGCGCTCGGCACAGATATGTATGAGGTCAGCGCACACTCGTGTTGCCGTCCGGAGCACGTCGAGTGGCAAGGCGGCTGGTACACGATGGCACAGCTTAAGTCTGTGTGTGGTTATGGCAAGGTCGACGGGCTCAAAGGTGCGAACTGTGGGCATGATTTCTATCCGGTCATTCCCGGCGTCTCAGAGCCGTCGTACACCGCCGAAGAGCTCAGGCAGATGAAAGCCGACGAAGCGGAGAAGCATGAGTATAAGGGCAAGGAATACACGAAGTACGAGGCGTCACAGAAACAGCGGCGGCTCGAACGGACTGTAGCGGCAAGGTATCACGCCGTCGACCTCCTGAAGGAAGGCGGAGCGGACGAGAAGACCATACAGGATGCGAAGATATCCTACCAGGCAGTGTCGCAGGAATACACGCGATTCTCACGCGCTATGGGCTTAACTCCACAGCGAGAGAGAATTAACCTTGCGCTCGGCGGGATGGAAGGGCGGAGCAATCCGGCGCCGGCTCCGGTGCAGACGGACGCAAATCCTGTGGAAATACCCCTTGACAAATCCGAAAAAAGTGGTATAATAATAGATACAGAGATGTACCGGCGTAAAGACTACAAGCCGCGCGAGAATGTTAAACCCGTTTCGGCAAAGACCTTTAACGACCTTACGATCGGAGCAAAGAAAGATGGTGCGGAAATAATCCGCTGCGAATACGGCGATTCTTTCTATAGGCATCTTGAAGAAAACAATGCTACTGCATCATGTATCGGTGATATTCTGATTTTTCGCCCGGACGCGACTGTTTCGGAGGTGCTCGAAGAAACATATCATTTCCAGCAAAATCAGAAAGGAATAAATGCTGACAAAGAGATTATTTTAAGAGCCATTCTTAACGAGATCGACGCTAAGAAGTTCATTCTTAGGAATGCTAAAAAATACGGTGTTCCGAGAGCCGAAATTGACGAAATCGCATCACATCTCGAGCAATATACAAAAGAGCTCGAAGAATACTACAAAAAAGGTAAGGGCTGATGATGAAAATAAAAAGCAGTGTTAATATAGGCAAATACGCGGTTCTGACTTTCGATTCGATACCGCGGGGATTCAAGAGATTGAAGATTGGTGGTAAGGTCTATGGCGCTATGGTGGCGTATGAGATAGAGAACAGCGTAGCGATTGAAAGCAGTCTTGATTTCAGCGGCATGGACGCTGAATTTCTCGAGTAAAGTTTTAACGCTGAAACTTAACACTGACTTAGCATTAACTTAGCATTAACTTGCGTTAAAACTTAAGTTTATGCGCAAGTTATAAGCAAGTTATAAGCAAGTTACCAGCAAGTTACCAGCAAGTTACAACTCAATAACTACAGCACTACGGATTCCGTGGTGCTGTTTTTATATCATTTTCCCCCGCCGGAGGGCATCCGGCTTACTTTCGGCCGCGGTCGGAGCGGGATATAAGCTACGAAGGAAGGAAGCACGCAATGAAGAACATTGAAACCATCTTAACGGAGCTCGGAATTCAGATTCCGGCAGACAAAAAGGACGCCTTTACAGCTCAGTTCGGCGAGAATTACAAAACCGCCGAAGAGACAAACCGTCTCCGCACAGCCCGCGACGACCTTAAGTCGCAGCTCGACGGCGCGAAAGAACAGCTTAAGTCGTTTGAGGGTATCGACGTCTCCGACCTTAAGTCGCAGATCGCGAAGCTCAACGGCGACCTGACCGCGAAGGACAACGAGTATAAAGCTAAGATCGCCGACATGGAATTCTCGGCGGTTCTTGACAACGCTATCTCAGCGTCCGGTGCGAAGAACTCAAAGGCAGTCAAGGCTCTGCTCGACGTGGATAAGCTCAGGGCGTCAACGAATAGAGACGCTGATATCAAATCGGCTCTCGAGGCTTGTAAGACGGATAACGACTACCTATTTAAGTCTGACGAGCCTATCTACAACCCCGTCGCTCCGACCGGTGGTGCAACCGGCTCTGACCCCTTCGCCGCTGTACGCGCCGCAATGGGGCTCGAGCCTAAAAAGTAATAGAAAGGATTAAAACATGGCAAACTCTATCGCATTATTCAAAAAGTATGTGCCCCTCCTTGATGAGGTGTACAAGCTTTCGTCCCTTACCTCTGATCTCGACGGTGCGCCCGAACTCGCGCGTCAGGGACAGAATGTGAATGAAATGATTATCCCGAAGATCGACATGAGCGGGCTTGCGGACTACTCCCGCAACGGCGGTTATGTCGGCGGTGACGTAACCTTTACCAACGAAACGGTGAAGTGCAACTTCGACCGCGGCAGAATCTTTAACGTGGATACTCTCGACAACATCGAGACTGCAATGATGGCTTTCGGCCGACTTGCATCCGAGTTCATCCGCGTTAAGGTCGTTCCTGAGCTTGACGCATTCAGATTCGCAACCCTCGCGTCTATGTCCGGTATCGGCACAACTGACGCGGCGGCGCTTTCGACCGGCGCGAACGTCATTACCGCACTTCGCGCGGCAGTAAATGCTATGGACGAAGCGGAGGTTCCCTCAACTGAGCGCTATCTGTATATCACTCCGACCCTTCTCGGCCTTATCCGCGACCTCGATACGACCAAGTCGAAGGAAGTACTCGACGGCTTCGCAAAGATCGTTAAGGTTCCGCAGAGCCGTTTCTATACCGGCATCAAGCAGTTGTCCGGTAAGGTTGAAACCATTTCCGGCTCCGGCACTGATGACCAGACCGCAGGCGGCTTCAAGAAGGCCGACGGCGCGAAGAACATTAACTTTATGATCATTCACAAGCCCGCCGTCATCCAGTACCAGAAGCACGTCGCGCCGAAGGTAATTACCCCTGAGCAGAACCAGGACGCTGACGCATGGAAGTTCGGCTATCGTAACGTCGGTATCTCCGACGCTTACGAGAACAAGGTGGCGGGCATCTACCTGCACAAAGCAGCGTCGTAATTATGTGCTGGGCGGACTATGAATATTACCTTGACGCATACCTCGGCGGAAAAGACCCGCTGATACCGGCTCAGGATTTTTATTTCTGGGCGCGTAATGCCGCGGCGCATATTATGGCGTTTACCGGCACTTTGCCCGAAATTGATGATACCGCTAAGCTCTGCTGCTGTGAGGTGGCAGAGCTTTTATGGCGGCATGATCATAACACGGGTGCTGACGGCGTGACAAGCGAGCGAACCGGAGATTTGTCGGTAACATACGATTCCGGCGAAGCCCGCGCGTCGGTGCTGTCCTGCCGCGTGCGCGGGTGCGTATACAAGTATTTCGCTGACACAGGACTGCTGTATCGGGGGCTGGATTAAATGCTTACGAACACAGACTGCACGCTGTACCGGGCATCAGGCATCGGCTATGAGCGCGTATATATCCCCGCTGTCTTCTGGATGGAATCCAGGGGCGCGGCGCTTATGAAAGGCGCAAATGTTGAGGATGTGGGCATCACAGTATACATTCCCGAAGAATACGCCGATTCCGCGCCGAAGACGCCGATGAAGGATATGTTTGTCAAGGGCGAATGTAAAATCGAATTTGATAACACATCCGAAAAAACGGTATCCGAGAGTATGCGCGACCTACGGAATTATTTACCGGCTGTTGTAAAAGCTGTGGATAATAAACTGTATGGCACGGCGCTTCGGCACATCAAGGTGACTGCGGTATGAATCAGCCGAAAGACCATGCAGACGGCGGGTTCAGTTTCTTATGGAACCCGAACTTCGCGAAAGCGACGAATGAGGACTTCCATAGAGCACAGCGTTTCGTCGACAGCGAGTGTATCCGCTATATGGACAAATATACGCCTATGCGCACCGGAGCGCTGATTCGTTCCGCGACACTCGGTACGAAAATCGGCTCCGGGCGCATCGTGTATAATTCACCGTATGCACGATACCAGTACTACGGCGAAATATACGGACCCAACATCCCGATATACAAAGACGGTGAATTTATGGGATGGCGTTCGCCGCCGAAGAAATCGCCGACCGGGCGCGAAATCACCTACTCTCAAGACAAACACCCGAACGCTCAAAAGCTCTGGTTTGAGGCAATGAAATCCGAGAAAGGTGACGCCATAAGACGCGGCGCTGAAAAAATCGCAGGAGGCGGACAATGAATATCATTGAAGCAACGCGGGAATTAATTGCCGAGTTTCCACGAATATCTGAGATCGGAACGGTGCATATCGAATTCGCCGATCTCGCGCCCGACAGTTATTCGCTCTCGTCAGCCGGAGACGAATTACTGCGGGAAGATATCTGCGGGAATCAGGTGCGGCGGCACACGTTTTACTTTTATAGTGTATGGCAGTCGCTCAACGATTTTGACCGCTTGAATAACTCCGGGGCGCTCCTCGACCTCGCGCAGTATCTCGAAAAACACGGGTGCAGAACAGAGATAACGGCAGAGATCGACGGCAAAGAATACCCCGGAGAAATCACGAAAATCACATCGGCAAATGGTATGCTGTACGAGATACCGACCGGCTTAAACGGCGGTGTGCGGTATCAGTTACAGCTTATCGTGGAGTACAAAATTTACACGGAGGAATAATCAATGGCAGCAGCAGTTGCAACCGGCGAGAAGATCGAGAGAAAATATCTCGCGCACTACCTGAACGCTACGCCGGGTACTGAATCCGAGACCTACGAGAAAATCGGTCAGGACCTTGAAGAGTTCACAACCAACATGAATGCGGACATTGAGACCAACCACAATATTTGGGGCGAAGTCTCAATTAATCTTAAGGGCTACGAACCGGACGCGTCGGCAGAGCCGTACTACGCGCGTAAGGGCACGAAGCTTTTCGACTACTTACAGAACATTATCGACAATCGTCTGACCGGAAGCAAGGTCGAGACCGACTATGTGGAAGTCCAGACGTGGGACGAAGCGACTACCGGCAAGTACACGGCATACAAGGAAACCGCTATCGTCGAAGTCACGTCCTACGGCGGAGACTACGGAGGATACCAGATCCCGTTCACGCTGCACTTCTGCGGCGACCGCGTGAAAGGCAAGTTTGATCCGTCCACAAAGGCATTTACCGCCGACGCGGCATGAGGTGACGCATGAAAAGCTTGAATTTCGATTCCGGCGTCAAGGAATACGAGATCAACGGGGACCCGAACAGGGTCCTTCGTATTAATCCGTCCGACTTCGGGATCATCGAACGTATCAATAAGGCAAAAGACGAACTTGATAAGCTGCATATCACGCCGGATATTGACGGTATGGTGGAGCTTGATAAAGTCGTCCGCGCACAGATCGACGAAATCTTTGGTGCTGGTTCGTCCGACACCATTTTCGGTGAGACCAACAGCGTGTCTTTCGCGGGCGGTCAGCCAATATTCGCGAATTTCCTCGAGTGCATAGCGCCTGAAATTACGCGTGTAATCGAAGAAGAGAAAAAGAAATCTGCGACG